>Ga0137796_10000016_pt1 | contig 131736 bp, 80 predicted proteins | sample OV2TP3_FD_97704 | JGI IMG/M metagenome (GOLD analysis project Ga0137796, IMG submission 97704) | reverse complement strand
CATGTTCGCGCTGCTGCGCGGCATCCCGCAGATGGACCGCGACGTCCGCAACGGCAAGTGGACGTCCGTCGCCGGCATGGAACTCATGGGCAAGACGCTCGGCATCGTCGGCATGGGCGGGATCGGGAAGGAGGTCGCCAAGCGGGCCCTGTCGCTCGGCATGAACGTCCTGGGGTTCGACATGCACCCGGACGAGTCCTTCGCCGAGCATCACGGCATCGAATATGTGCCCGCCGACGAGCTCCTGAAGAACTCCGACATCGTTACCCTGCATCTTGGGCTCAATCCTGAGACCAGGGGCTGGCTCTCCAAGATGCGCGTGGCCCGCATCCGCCCGGGGTCGTTCCTGATCAACACCGGACGGCCGGAGCTCATCGACGAGGGCGCCGTGCTCGACGCGATGCGGGGGCAGCGCATCCGCGGGGCGGCGTTCGACCTGCCGGGCGAGGAGAACCAGTTCGCCGTGCCGTTGCTGGCTCAGGAGAACGTGCTGGTGTCCTGCCATGCCGGGTCCCATACGGAGGAGTCCGTTCGGCGCCAGGCGGTCATGGCGGCGGAGAACGTGGTCGCCGTGCTGAGCGGCCAGCCGAAGCTCGCGGCCTTCGCCACGGCAGAATAAACCCTCATGCCGCGGGATATCCCTCTCGGCAACGGCAAGCTCCTCATCACCTTCGACCGCTACTACCGCATCCGCGACATCTACTTCCCGCACGTCGGCAAGGAAAACCAGACGGTCGGCCACCCCTCCCGCTTCGGGGTCTGGGTGGACGGTCGGCTCTCCTGGCTGGGCCCCGACTGGCAGATCTCGCTCAAATACGAAGAGGGCACGATGGTCACGCGCGTCGAGGCCCATCATCCCGGACTGCAAGTCAGACTGGTCTGCGCCGACGCCGTGGACTTCCACGACCCGGTCTATGTCCGGAAGATCATCGTCCGGAACCTGGCCAACCGGGAGCGCGACATCCGCCTCTTCATCAACCAGGACTTCCACCTCTACGAGTCCGACGTCGGCGACACGGCGGCCTACGAGCCCAAGCACAAGACCATCACCCATTACAAGATGCGCCGCTACTTCCTGACCAACTACATGGCGAACGGGGTCGTCGGGGTCCAGCACTTCGCCACCGGCCGTAAGGAAGTGGAAGGGGCGGAGGGGACGTGGCGGGACGCGGAGGATGGGAAGCTGGAGGCCGGTCCGATCACCCAGGGCTCGGTGGACTCCACGCTCGGCATCTATCTGACGGTGCCGGCGCAGGGCGCGCAGGAGGCGTGGTACTGGATCATTGCGGGGGAAGACTGGTTCAGCGTCAACAACCTGAACAAGCGGATCGAGGAGCGGCTGCCGGAGTATTACTTGCTGCGGACGGAGAAGTATTGGCGCTTCTGGTTGAACCAGGACTGTCTCAACTTCGGCGAGCTCTCGCCCAAGGTCACGGATCTCTACCACAGGAGCCTATTGGTGATCCGCACCCAGGTGGACGACAGCGGCGCGATCATCGCGGCGAACGACTCGGACATCGCGACCCAGGCGCGCGACACCTATTCGTATCTCTGGCCGCGGGACGGCGCGCTGGTGGCCCACGCGCTGGACGCGGCGGGCTATCCCCAGCTCACCCGCCGTTTTTACCGGCTCTGCAGTCAGCTCCTCACGCCGGAGGGCTACTTCCTGCACAAGTACAACCCGGACGGGTCGTTCGCCAGCTCGTGGCATCCATGGGTGAAGGACGGCGAGCCGCAACTGCCGATCCAGGAGGACGAAACCGCGCTGGTCATCTGGGCGCTCTGGCGGCACTTCGAGCGCTACCGGGATGTTGAATTCATCACGCCGCTCTACGCGCCGCTGATCAAACGGGCGGCGAACTGGATGGTCTCCTACCGGGATCCGGTCACGGGCCTGCCGAAGGCGTCCTACGATCTCTGGGAGGAGCGTCACGGCGTGCTGGCCTTCACCTGCTCGGCGGTGTACGCGGGGCTGATGGCGGCGTCGAACTTCACCGAAGGGTTCGGGCAGGCCGGTCTGACGGACACCTATCGCCGCGCCGCGGCCGAGATCAAGGCGGGGATGGATCGCTACCTGTACCGGAAGGAGCTGGGCCGTTTTGCCCGGATGGTCACCTTCAAGAAAAACGGAACGCTGGAGAACGTCGATCCCACGCTCGACGCCAGCCTCTACGCGGTCGGCTACTTCGGCGTCTACGAGTCGACGGATGAGCGGGTGATGCAGACCATGAACGCGCTGCGCGACCGGCTGTGGTGCAAGACGCCGGTGGGGGGCATCGCGCGCTACGAAAACGATTACTACCATCAGGTCAGCAAGGACCTGGCCAATGTGCCCGGCAATCCCTGGTTCATCTGCACGCTCTGGATCGCGCAATGGCTGATCAAGAAAGCCACGACCATGGAGCAGCTCAAGGAAGCGATCCCGCTCCTCGAGTGGGTGGCCGACCGGTGCCTGCCGTCCGGCGTGCTGGCGGAGCAGGTGCATCCCCATTCCAACGAACCGCTGTCGGTCTCGCCCTTGACCTGGTCGCACGCGACCTTCGTCCAGGTCGTGCTGGACTACCTCGAAAAGCGTACGGCCCTGGACCTCTGCGGCGCCTGCCACCAGCCGATGCAGCCGTTCCGGACGAGAAAGACGAATAAACCGCTCTGTCCTTGAAGGCGGGGGGAGCGGGTGGTAGGATTTGGGGTGGTTAGGAGGCGACGATGGCGAATGTCACTCTAGTCTACTCGACGTCCTGTGGAGCCTGTCCCGCCGCCAAGGAGCTCTGGAAGGGGCTGCGGGTCAAGCACAGCTTCAGCTACCGCGAGGTGGATATCCTCAGCCCGGACGGCCAGGAACTGGCGGACCGGCACGCGATCCGCGCGACGCCGGCCTCGATCGTGGACGGCAAATTGAAGTTCATCGGCGTGCCCTCGCGCGAGAGCGCGGAGAAGGCGCTGGGCGTCAGGCCGCCGGACCGCTGACCATGGCCGACGAATTCGATAACGAGCTGGACCTCGATGTCCTGGGCTCCAAGCTCAAGACGAAGCCACCGAACTGTCCCGTCTGCGACGAGCCGATGATGTTCAACGACGGCGACTGGTTTTGCGGGCCTTGCAACGGCACGGACTGCGGCCCCGAAACGGGATAGTGGAAACGTCCGAGCAGTTCCTGGGCCGCGCCATGCCGATGCTGCAGCGGTCCGACCCCATTCCCAAACTCCTCCCGCAAGTCCGCATTGGGCGGATGCCCAAGGATTCGCCCGCTCTCATCGCCATCCTGGAATCCTGGCTGGAGGCCTTCGTGCAGGTGCTGAAAGACGGCCAGGCCGTGCTCAATGTGGAGGGCGTCCTGCGCTTGGACCCCAATCCGCGAATCGCGGTGCTCGTCGAGGCCGGCGTGCTGGCCGACGATCACCTGCAAGTCAAAACCCTCCGCGACGCCTGGGCCGAGGCAATGCAGGTGGCGCAGAAACGCAAGTAACCGCTTGTCGTTTTTCGAGTTCTCCGCTAGGCTACTCTTGTCATGCTCTCGATCGTCACCGGCCCGTTTCATCCCGATCTCGAAGCCGCCCTCGTTTCGCAAGTCCGGTCCCTGAAGCAGGACGATCCGCTCGCGCCCCTGGCGATCGTCGTGCCCTCGCAGCAGCTCGCGCGGCGGGTGAAGTGGCTGCTGGCCGTCGAGCAGGGGCGCGCGCTCCTCGACGTCCATGTCCTGACCTTCCATCAGCTCGCCGTGACGCTGATCGGGGAAGGCCGGGCGGATCGGCCGGCCCTTGCGGACGGCATGCTCAGGGAGGAACTGCTGCGCGCGCTTGTCGCGCGGGGCGTGCCAGGCTCCGAGGTGTTCCGGGACTGGGCGAAGATGCGGGGCCTGTGGGGCGGGCTGTGGGCGACCATCCAAGACTTGAAGGAGGCGCGGGTGGACCCCGTGTCCGTCTTGTCGGCGGTCGGGGAGAAAATGCTCGGGTACGACGATCCGGAACGTCTGGCCGCGCTGCTTCGGATCTATGCCGCCGTGCTGGCGGCCGACCGCGAGCTCGGCATAGCCGATCCGGACGACCTTGCCGCCCTTGCGGTCGAGCTGGTGCCGGCATCAGGGTTTTTGTCACGGATGCGCCGGGTTTGCTACTACGGGTTTTACGACCTCACGCAGGGGCAGCTCGATCTGTTCAAGGCCGTCGTGTCGGCCTGCCCCGCGTCCGTCTTCTTTCCGCTGCGGCGGGAGAGGCATGCGTATCGCTTTGCACAGCGGTTCTATGAAACATACATTCAGGGGTTGGCGCTCCCAAGGGAGGGACCCCTCACCCCCACCCTCTCCCCTCACGAGGGGAGAGGGAAGGGAGAGGGGATGCTTGCTGATGAAATGGCGCCGGCGGTGCGCGGGAACTGCCGCATCATCAGCGCGGTCGGCCCCGAGGATGAAGTGTCGGCGACGGCCAAGGAGATCCTCCGGCTCATCGAAGACCAGGGATTCGATCCGATGGAGATCGGCGTAGTGGCGCGGGCGCTGGATCCCTATCTGCCCGTCGTGCGCCGGGTCTTTGAGGAGAACAGGGTGCCGTTCGCCTGCCCGATGGGCGAGCCGCTCATCCATGAGCCGCTGGCGAAGACGATCATCCGGTTTCTCCGGCTTCGCGTCGAGTCCTTCCCGCGCGCCTCCGTCCTGGACGTGGTGGCGTCTCCCGTATTCAAGCTGATCGAGTTCTGCGAGCCAGGCACAACCCCGCATCCCGATCAGTGGGAATGGATCACACGCGGGCTTGGGTTAACCAGGGGCGATCCGGCTGACGGGAGCCTCGGCGAATGGCGGCGGCTGGAACGCGCGATCCAGCCGAACCTCGAACGGTCCGACAATCATGGTGAAAAGGCCGATCCCGGACAGGCCATGGTGACGGAACAGATGGGCCTGCTGTGGGCGCTCGTGCAGAAGCTCCATGCCGACCTGTCGGCGCTTCCCGCCCGCGCGAGCTGGGGTGAGTACGCGGAACAATTCGTTCGCCTCCTTCCGCTGTATTTCGATCTGCCGGCCTGGAGCGACGCGCCGCCGGCCGATCATGACGGGCGCGTGCAGACGGCGATCCGCGTCTGTCTGGATTCCGTCAAAAAGTTGGAAGTGTTGGGTGAGGACGTCTCCCTGAAGGACTGGACAGATCTCATGGTCCGGGCGCTGGAGCGCGCGCGGCTGCCGTCGGAGACGCGCAATCAGGCGGGCGTGCAAGTCCTCGACGCCATGGACGCGCGGGGCGTTCCCTTTCGCGCCCTGTTCATCCTCGGCCTCAACGAGAAGGTCTTCCCCCGCCCGATCCGGGAGGACGCGCTGTTGCGAGACGCCGATCGGGAGGTGCTTGCCCGCGACCTCGGCTTCAAGATTCCGCTCAAGCTGGACGGGTTCGAGGAGGAGCGGTTGCTGTTTGCCCTGCTGCTCCGCTCCGCGAGGGACCGGCTCTACCTCAGCTATCAGCGCGCCGACCGCGCGGGCCGGACGCTGGTGCCCTCCGGCTATCTCCTTGAGCTTCAGCGTGAGATGGGGGACGCCGGCGCGGGAGAGCGTGAGCGGAAGATCAAGCGGCGGCCGAGCGAGCGGTGGGCCGAGTGGCCCTACGAGCCTCTGCTCCTGACCACCCGCGAGATGGGCCTGCGCGTCATCTTCATGAGCGGATCGGTTCGCGCTGCATGGCGCGCCCTGTATCGTGAGCCGGACCTGCTGGAACAGGGAGTGAATGCATTGGCGGGATTGGAATCGGCGAAAGCCGGGCTGACGCCGTACGACGGCCTGGTCGGGCCGGTCGCGTCTCACTGGAGCGCGCTGGAACGGCGCGGCGCGGCGCCGACTTCGCTCGAGCGCTACGCGCAGTGCCCGTTCCGGTATTTCGCCGAGCGGGTGCTCAGGCTGCAGCCGATGAAAACGCCGGAGTCCGTGGTGGAACTCGATGCCCGCTCGCGCGGCGAACTCTGCCATACCCTGCTCCGCGTCTTTTACGAGCGGCTGAAGCGGGACTGCCGTCCCGTCGCCGAGATGACCACCGACGATGCCCTGCGCCTGCTGGCCGACGTCGCGCCCCCGGTCTTCGCCGAATACGAGGAACATAACTGGGTGGGCTATCCGCTCCTGTGGGCGATGGCGCGTGAAGAGGCCCTGTGGCTGGTCGGGCAGCTCATTCGCGAGGACCTCAAGGAACTGCGGCAAAGCGGCTACGTCCCCATGCTGTTCGAAGTCGAGGCCAGGGGCCGGTTCGAGTCGAACCTGCCGGTTCCGCTGCAGACGATTCCGCTCCGGGGGATTCTGGATCGCGTGGATGCGCGGAAAGAAAACGGGCGCACCGTTCTCCGCGTCGTGGACTACAAGTACACACAGGCGACGGTGCTGAAGGATCGGGACCTGGCCACGGCCGCGCTGCGGGGATTCCGCCTCCAGCCGCCGCTCTATCTCCTGGCGGCGAAGGAGGTGCTGGGAGAGCCGGCCGTTCCGGAGTCCGCCGCCTTCTATTTCCTCATGCCCAATCGGCGGGACGGGCCGGTGGGCTGGAGTCAACTGGATGCGTCCTGCTGGGCCGGCGAAGCGGGCGCCCGGCTCGGGCGCACGCTGACGCTCATTCTCGAGGGCGTCAAGGGGGGGCGGTTCTTCATCCTACCGGGCGGCTACTGCGATCACTGCGACTACTCGGAGGTCTGCCGCCGTCATCACAATCAAAGCTGGTGGCGCGCGCGGGGGGACGACTCCCGCAAGGCACTCGAGGGCCTGCGCGCGCTCAAGGCGCCCAAGGCCGACGCGAAGCCGGAGAAGGCGGAGGCGGGGACGGGCAAGAAGGAAAGGAAGAAGCGCGGTGGCTGAGATCCGGGACGCGCAGGCGCGGATGCTGGCCGCGACGACGTTCGACCGGAACGTGGTCGTGACGGCCGGTGCCGGCACCGGCAAGACGACGCTCCTGGTGGACCGGCTGGTCCACCTGATCGTGAAGTCTCCCGATCCGGTGCCGGTTTCGGAAATCGTGGCGCTGACCTTCATGATCAAGGCCGCGAACGAGATCAAGATTCGCCTGCAGGAGCGATTGCTCGAACTGGCCGCCAGGCCCGGTGACGCGACGGCCCTGCTGGAACGCTACCGGCTCTCCGCTTCGGAGCTCGCCGCGCGGGCGGAGACGGCCGTCCTGGATGTGGAGCGGAGCCAGATCGGGACCATCCACAGTTTTGCCGCGCATCTGCTCCGGCTCTACCCAGTCGAGGCCGGCGTGGACCCCGGATTCGAGCCGGACGAGGGCGTCGGCTTCGAGGAGCACTTCCAGCGCGAGTGGGAGCGCTGGCTGGACGACGAGCTTGGCGCCGGTGGGGGCCGGCACGATGTCTGGAGACGGGTGCTTCGGCGGGCCGGCGTTGCGGAGCTCCGCGAGCTCGCCCACGCGCTCGTCAAAGACCTGGTTCCTCTCGGGGATCTGGCCGAGCAGGTTCGGGACCCGGCATTGTCTTCGCCATTGCGCGCGTGGCTGGCGGAAAAGCGCAAGCAGGCGCATGACTTGCTGGCCGCTCACCTCGACGACGAACGGGAGCCGCGCCAAGTAGAAAAACTCCTGAGCGCCGCACGGTTCGTCTTCGATCTGGTCCTTGCGCGCGGCGCTCCGGGCGTGCGGGCTGTGGATGGAGACACAGCCGCGTTGCTGGACGACAAGAGCGCCGGCTCGAAGCCGCCGGTCGGCTGGGAGAAGCGGGACTTCGACGAAGCGGCGCGGATCATCCAGACGGCGAAGGCCGTGCTGAGGACCGACCACGAGTACTTCCGCGATGCCCTGGCGATCCTGGGACCGTTCGCCGAAAGCTGCCGCCGGCGCTTCCTGGAGTCGGGGTCTGTCACGTTCGACGGCCTGCTGGCGCGCGCCCGCGACCTGCTGCGCGACCATCCGGGCATCCGCGAACGGCTCAAGCGCCATTTCAAGGCGATCCTGGTGGACGAGTTCCAGGACACCGACCCGGTCCAGTACGAAATCATGCTGTTCCTGTGCGAGCGGTCCGGCCGGTCCGCGGCCGACTGGCAGGATGTACAGATGGAGCCGGGGAAGCTGTTCATCGTCGGCGATCCCAAACAATCCATCTTCGCGTTCCGCCGGGCCGACATCGAAGCGTTTCAGGACGTGACCGCGCGGGTGCTGGCGCAAGGAGGGCTGCCGCTCACCCTGACCACGAATTTCCGCAGCCACGCGTCGATCCTGGCGACGGTCAACGGGCTGTTCGGGCGTCTGCTGGCCGAGGGCCGCGGCCCGCAGCCGCCCTACCACGCCCTCGAGCCCCAGCCGGACCGTCGGACCGGGGCCGGCACGCAGGGCGTCGCGCTCCGGCTCGTCGCGCCGGATCATGACGATGAAGAGGGGGAGGAGTTGAACGCGCCGCAGGCCGTGCGCGCCGAGGCGGAAGCGCTGGCGCGCTGGCTCACGGTCGAGGTGATCGGCAGGGAAACGCTCACCAGCCGGGACGGGCCTCCGCGCAAGGTCGAACCCGGAGACGTCGCGCTGCTGTTCCGGACCTTCACCCAGAGCCGCGACTACCTCGAGGCGCTGCGTCGGCACGGGCTGTCCTACGTCGCGGAAGGGGAGAAGCACTTCTACCGGCGGCAGGAAGTGATCGATCTCGTCAATCTTTTGCGGTGCGTCCGGCATCCCGACGATTCGGTGGCGCTGGCGGGCGTGCTGCGCTCGGCGCTCGGCGCGCTCACGGACCGCGAGCTCGCCGAGCTGGCCGCGCTGCGCGCGCTGGACTATCGCGGCGGCGGGCCTCCCGAGCTGGACCGGCACCCCAAGGCCGCGCATCTGCGGCGGCTCTATGCGGCGCTTGAGTCGCTGCACCGGGACTGTCCCATGAGGCCGCTTCCCGACGCGTTGGATCTCCTCTTCGCGCGGCTCCCGGTCCTGGAGCTGGCGGCCGCGTCGCTGCACGGCGAGCAGGCCGCGGCGAATCTCTGGAAGATCCGCGATCTGTCGGAAGACCTGGCCGGCGATCCCGACATGACGCTGGCGGGCTTCGTGGAACTGCTGGCCGGGCGGATCGCCGATCCTCCCGAAGAAACCGAGAGCGGGCTGGCGGAGGAGTCGCTCGAAGCCGTGCGGGTGCTGAGCATTCACAAGGCCAAGGGGCTGGAGTTTCCCATCGTCGTCCTGGTCGGGATGCATGCAGGCACGCTCGCGCAGCGCGACCCGATTCAGGTCCTGCACGATTGGTCCGCGGGTGTCGCCGGCATCCGTCTCGGCGCTACCGGCACACTGGGCGGCGTGTTCGCGTCGGAGAAACTCGAAGCTCGGACGGTTGCCGAGCACCGACGCCTGCTGTATGTGGGCATGACGCGGGCCAAGGAGCGGCTTGTCCTTTCCGGAGCGCTGACCGGCCGGTCCGCGAGCGGCAATTTTCTCTCGCTGCTCCGGGACGTCATCGGGGAGGAGTCGGTCGGCGGTCGGGAAGTGGCCGAGCTGTCGGTGGGGGAAGGCCGCATGACGCAGAGTGTCCTTCCCGCCGACGAAGGCCGGCCGCGCGAACGGGCGTCGAAGGGGCAGGCCCCCCGGCCTGCCGACGATCTGCAGGGGTTTGAGGCGCGCAGTCAGGCGCGCACTGAGCGCTGGACGCACTGCCGCGAACGGCCGGCTTTTGTGACGCCAACGGCGCTTTCCGAGCAGATCGATTCTTCGATCCGAGGGGCGGGCGTACCGCCGTACGCCCCTGCGAAGGCCGGGATATTGCCCCAATCGGCGGCCATTGGCAGTCTCGTCCACAAAGCGCTTGAGGATTGGAGTTATAATGATAAAGCTGAAGTAATGATTGATAGATTAGAGCGCAACATCGAGATCTGGCTTCCTGGAAAGTTTGAAGATGAGCGCGAGGAGATTCTGACTGAGGCCAAGGACTTGCTGCAAGCCTTCGCGCACTCCGACGCCTATGCCGAATTGCGAGACGCCACGATCCTGGGCCGCGAAGTGCCGTTTATGATGCCATGGCAGCCCCCTTCCACTCTAATGGAAGGACGGATAGACCTTCTCTATGAAAAGGACGGCGGGTTGTGGGTGGCGGATTACAAGACGGATCGCCTCGACGAGGCTGACATAACCGATCGCATGGAAAAATATCGACCGCAGGCTGCAGTCTACGTCGAAGCCGTCCGGCAGGCCGTCGGCCGCAAGTCCGTTGGGTTCAAGCTCATCTTTCTCCGGTTGGGCAAGAGCGTGCTCGTCGAGCTGTAGCGCCATCATGCCCGGCACCTTCACCATCGATTTCCAAGACCGGACGAGGGCCTCGATGACCTATGAGGCGGTCACTCCCCGCTCCGGCGATGCCTGGACCGAGATGCTCTACCATGTGGCTTTCTGCGTCGGCCGGACGCTGGTCAATCTGGAGCGCGAAGACCAGATCGAGGCCGCCCGCCGGTTCGAATCCTGGCTGGGAAACGGGTTCGCCGATTTTCCGATTCTTGTCGCGCCGCCCATTGTGTTGGTTCCCTGCGCGCGATTCGTGTCGTCGTTCGACGGGAACGTGCCGAGTTACACCAGAAGCGTGTACGGGTTCGGATTGAACGCGCGGGGTCTGGACTATTATGGGCCGATGGCGGCGGCGGTGCTGCTGCATTACGTCCATGATGCCTGGGACCGGGCGGATGATCTCCTGCAGCCGGTGCGGGCTTTGTGCCGGCGCGTGGCGGCCGACGGCGTGGATGAGGCCGGCCATGTCATGCTCGTCACGGAGTGTGTGAGCGCGGCGTTGGAGGAGTTCGAGCATCGCAGGAAGGCGCCTTCGCCGAAAAGGATGCCGGCGAAAGAGGGCGCGTGGGCGAGGAAGGGGTCGGGCTGGCGAAGGGCGGCGGGGGTTGTCGGACTTGTGGTGAGCGTGGGGTTGGCGAGTGCCTGGTATCTCACGCAGCAGCCGGTTTCTTCTCCCCCACCGCGTCCTTCTCCTGCGAAGGTGGAGCCACGGACTTCGTCGGATGCACAAAAGGCCGAGGAACAGCGGAAGGCCGAGGAACAGCGGGTGGCGGTCTTGTCGAGTGAGGTGGAGAAACAGGAGGCGCGGCTGGCCGAGCTCAGGCGGTTGGAGGAGGCGGCGCGCCGGGCGGCGGCGGAGCAGGTGGAAATCGCACGGAAGGAAACGGACGAGCGGGTGCGGGAGGCCGAACTGGCCAGGAAGCGGGCGGAGGAGGAGCAGAAGGCGGAGGAGCAGCGAGTGGCGGCATTGGGGTTGGAGGCAGCAGAGAAAGAGGCGCGGCTGGCCGAGCTCAGGCGGTTGGAGGAGACGGCGCGCCGGGCGGCGGCGGAGCAGGCGGAAATCGCACGGAAGGAAACGGACGAGCGGGTGCGGGAGACCGAACTGGCCAGGAAGCGGGCGGAGGAGGAGCGGAAGGCGGAGGAGCAGCGGGTGGCGGAGGCGAAGCGGCAGCAGGAATCCCGGGTGCCGAAGCCCGCCGCGCCGCCATCGCTTGAGAAGACGATCGTGGGGAGGGACGGCGCGCCGATGGTGCTGGTGCCATCTGGAGAATTCCTGATGGGAAACCAGGCGGACGAAGACGCCCCGCCCCACCGCGTCTATCTGGACGCGTTTTACATCGACCGGTATGAGGTTACCAACGCCCGGTACCTGAAGTTCGTGGAAGCCACCCGGCATCGCGCGCCTCAGCACGTGGTCGATCCTCAATACGATCTCTGGGTGGGCGCGGCGCTTTCGCTGGGCGTCGCGGATCTACCTGTGGTCAACGTGGATTGGTCCGACGCGGACGCGTACTGTCGATGGGCCGGCAGGCGCTTGCCGACGGAGGCGGAATGGGAAAAAGCGGCCCGCGGAACGGACGGCAGGCTCTATCCTTGGGGCAATGAGGAGCCCAGCTTCGCGCGGCTGAACTTTTCGCGTCGCTGGCAGGGCGCCCATACCCTCCAGCCCGTCGGTAATTACGAGGCGGGAAATTCGCCCTACGGGGCGCAGGACATGGCCGGCAACGTGTGGGAATGGGTCAGCGATTGGTACGACACGGGCTCGTACGCGGCGGGCCCGGCGCGTAATCCGCAAGGGCCGTCGTCCGGATCGTCGAAAATCCTCCGCGGCGGGTCCTGGACGAACTCCGCGGACACCGTCCGGGCGACGCACCGCCGGGAAGAGGCCCCCGAAACGCGCAACAGCGACAGCGGCTTCCGCTGCGCGCGCAACGCGAATTAAATTTACAAGTCGCCCGCCAGATAGATGCTGCCCGTCGGCTGCGGGCGGCCGCCGGCCGGCTCCACGCTCACGGCGAACTGCTTGATCTTCGTGACCTCGGGAACGTTCTGGAGCATCACGCGGCCCTTGTGTCCGCGATCGAGGGAGAACACGCCGGCGCTGACCGGCTTCGGCGTATCGGTGATGATCCAGAGTTGGTAGGTCTTGCCCGCCGGCAGCGCCGGGAGGTTGTTCGCGTAGAAGAATCCCCGGCGGGTGTCCGGTTCCACGAACACCATGGCGTAGGCGTCCTTGGCCATGTCGGTCCCGCTCAGCGACGCCATCCTGGCATAGGGGGAGGAAAAGATGCGCGCGATTTCCTCGGTGGATTTGCCCGGACGGGAGGCCTGGAGGACTTCGATCTGCTCCTGGTGCTTGGCCAGGAGCTCGTGAGTCGTTCTCAGGGCCTGGATGGAGCGGTTCAACTCCGACGTCGCCTTGCCTAGGTCGCGCTGACGCTCCTCAAGCGCGCGTTCGAGATCGGACGCCTTGAGGTTGGCCGTGGTGAGTGCCATTCGGTCCTCGACATAGGATGCGCGCTCTGCTTCGAGTGTGACAAACAGGTACGCCGCATACGCGCCGACGCCCAGGAGCAGCGTGCCGAGGGAGGCGGCAAGCGCCAGGGACTGACCGACCGGCCGGTCTTGCCAGGAGGAAGACTTCCGGCGGATCTGCGGCGGCTCCGTTGCGGCCTGCCATGCGGCAGGTTGCGGGGCCGTATCCGGCGGCGGGGGCGGGATGCTCATCTTCGCCGGGGACGCTTCCGGCGTTGCCGGAGGCAATGTCAGCGTCGCCTCGGTCGCCGGAACATCCACTGGAGCGTCTATCGGAGTGTCCTGGCCGGCGATCGCCCGCATGACTCTGGCCTTGAGCTCGGCCGGAGGCGTTGTCGACGCCAGGGCATACGGCAGCATCGCCGCCGTGCTCTGGTACTGTCTGAGCAGGGTGCCGCAGTGCGGGCACCCGGACGCCAGGTGCGATTCCACCTCGCGGGCCGAATCCGGCTCCAGCGTGCCGAGGGCGTACAGGCTCAGGTTTTCTTCCAGTTGCTCGTGGTCCACGCGTTCACCTACTCGGTCAAGCCGAGATCCTCTTCCCATAAGGGTTGAAGGCCGTCCCGGAGCTTTTCCATGGCCAGCCGGACTCTGGTCTTGATCGTGCCCAACGGCACGTTCAGCCGTTCCGAGATCTCCACATGGGTCAGCCCCTCGTAGTACGCGAGCTCGATCGCCTGGCGCTGCACCGGCGGCAGGGTCTTGATGGCCGCCCCCACGAGGGCCTGGCGCTCGTGGGCCGCCAGTATGTCCACCGCGTCCGTGCCCGAGGCGATCAGGTCGGAGGCGGGTGTGTCGTCGAGCGAGGCGGTCGCGCCCTTCCCCCGGGAGCCGGACGCGCGCAGCCGGTCGATGGCGCGGCTCCTGGCCAGCGTGACCAGCCAGGCCATCGGCGTCCCGCGCGCGCGGTCGTAGTTCGAGGCCTTGCGCCAGACCTCCAGATAGACCTCCTGCAAAAGATCCGCCGCGTCCCCCTGGTTCCCCACGATCCGCGAGACGAGGGTGAACAGCAGCGAACTCGACTGGTCATAGAGTTGTTCGAACGCCGCCTGATCCCCGTTGGCGACTCGGGCCACGAGGTCGGGAGCGACGGTCGAAGAACTCTGCGGGATCGGAGCGTCCATGCGCCTTGTCGCGGCCCTCTAAGGGAATCCAAGGGGCGCATCATACCATTTACGGATACGGACGGCAAAAAGTTGCGTCCGGGGAAAATTTATCAGAAAGACGCCGATTTGAAATCGACCGGGGGGAAGAGTACGATTCCATCCACACGGGTTATAAGGGTTCTCCATGCTGACTCCGAGCCGATGGGCCCAGTTCACCTCCTGGTGGCGGCGGGCCGCCAGACGCCTGGGAGTGGAATCCCAGTGCGAGGCCTTTCTGGCTCCGGAGTCGGGAGGGATCGAAGCCCTTATGAAAGTCGCCGGCGCGCAGGGAGACCTCGATTACGTGCTCTTCGTGCTGCTCCGGTACTGGGTGCCACCCATCCTGCCTCCGGCGGGCAAGGAGCGAATGGTGAAAGGTGATGCCGACTACTGGATTGAATCGGAGCGGGTCCTCAAGCAGGCCGTGAGCCGGCTGCGCGAGCTCCGCCCCTTCCTGCAGATGCTCACGGAATCGCATCCCGGACCCAGTCCGCAGCCGCCCGCGCAGCAGGCGGCCGGTTCCTCGCCGCCCGAACTGGATCTCTCGGCGTTGCTGGAGGGGATCGCCGAGGCGGCGGGGAGGCTCGGCGGGCCGGATTACACCTCCGTGATCAAGAGTCTCAACTCCACACCGTTCCGCCAGGTGGTCCACTTCCGGCATAACAAGAAGCACAGCACCGAAGTCTGGGTGGTCTTCCTGCTCAAGGAACATTTGCGGTCGCTGGGGCTAGGCAAGGACCGGGCCTGGCCGGTCGTGTGCGAGGTGGTGACGGCGGCCGGCGTGCGCAATGCGGAGGGGGAGCCGTACCAGCCCGACGAGCTCAAGTCCTGGTGGACGAAGCAGTGGCCGCGGTCCTACGCGTTGCTCGCCGCCAAGGACGCCTCCGTCCAGCCCACCGAGTTCGCCTACCAGAGCGACTACCAGTGGTTCCAGGCGTGGATGACTCACCAGATCGAAACGCAAAACGAGTGAAGATCCCGTTTGTTGTGTGCGTGTTGGCGCTCGTCCTGACGGCGGGCTGCGATTTCAAGCTCACGCCGAAACGGCCGACGCTTGACCTTCCTCCTCCCACAAGCTCCGAAAAAGCCAATGAGCTGGTCGCATTAAACCGGAGGGTGCAGGAGCTTCAGCAAGGCGGGAAATATGCCGAGGCGATCCCTCCGGCGCAACGGGTCGCCGAGCTGTACGAGAAGGACCTGGGGCCCGAGCATCCATACGTAGCGGCGGTGCTCACGACCCTCGCTGAACTCTATCGCGCGAACGGGGAGCACGCCAGGGCGGAGCCGCTGTTCCAGCGAGTGCTGGCACTCCACGAAAAAACGCTCGGGCCGGGCCATCCCGATGTGGCGACCGCCCTGAACAATCTGGCGCTGCTGTATGACGCAACGGGCGACTACGCGAAGTCCCGCCCATTGTACCAGCGGGCGCTGGCCATCCGGGAAACAGCCCAGGGGGGCGGCCATCCCGATGTGGCGACCGCCCTGAACAACCTGGCGGCGCTGTACGACGCGACCGGCAAAGCCGACTGGGCCGAACCTCTCTATCAGCGGGCGCTGGCGATCCGCGAGGAGGCGCTCGGCCGTGAGCATCCTCTTGTCGCGGCTGTCCTCAACAATCTGGCCGTGCTGCTTGAGGCGACCGGTAGCCCGGCCAAGGCGGAACCCTTGCACCAGCAGGCGTTGGCGATCCGCGAGAAGGCATTCGGGCCCGGCCATCCGGAGGTGGCCGCTTCCCTGAACAATCTGGCCGACCTGTATCGCGCGACCGGCGGCTTCGCGAAAGCCGAGCCCCTGTACCGGCAGGCGCTGGCGATCCGCGAGAAGACGCTGGGCGCCGGGCATCCCGATGTCGCGACGACGCTGAACAACCTGGCGGAACTATATCGCGCGAGCGGGAGCGACGCCCAGGCCGAGCCCCTCTACCAGCGGGCCCTGGCGATCCGCGAGAAGGCGCTCGGTCCCGAGCACCTGAAGACCGCCGCCACCCTCAACGGCCTCGGCGCGTTGTATGAAGCCAGGGGCGACCACGCGAAGGCCGAGCCCGCATACCGGCGGGCGCTGGCCATCCGGGAAAAGGTCAAAGGCGTCGACCATCCGGATGTCGCCGTCACGCTCGGCGCGCTCGCGTCGCTCTATAAAAAAACCGGGGACTATGCGCAGGCGGAATCCCTGTATCGCCGGGTGATCAGGATTCAGGAGAAGGCGCTCGGCCCGACCCATCGCAAGCTGGCGGCGCATCTCAGCAACCTGGCTTCGGTGTATGAAGCCGCCGGGAACTACGAGAAGGCGGAGCCGCTGTACCGTCGGGTGCTGGAGATCCGTGAAACAGCGTTGGGTCAGGAGCATCCCGCCGTGGCGGCTGACCTGAGCAACCTCGGCGGGCTTTACGCCGCCCTCGGGAATACCGAACGGGCCGAATCGTTCTACCGCCGGGCGCTGGACATCCGTGAGAAGGTTCTCGGCACCGGCCACCCCAGCGTGGCGACCGAGATGAATAATCTGGCGGCCCTCTATCGCGAGGTCGGGGACCGCACAAAGGCGGAGTCCCTGCTGAAGCAGGCGCTGGAGATCGATGAGCTGTCAGTCGGGCCGAACCATCCTAACGTGGCGACCGACCTCAACAACCTGGCCGCCCTCTATCGCGACGCGGGGGATAACGCAAAGGCAAAGCCGTTGTTGCAGCGGGCGCTGGCGATCGACGAGGACGCGCTCGGGCCGGCTCATCCCACGACGGCGTCCTCACTCTACAATCTGGCGCGGCTGTACCAGGCCATGGGAGAGAACGCGCGCGCGGTGCCGTTGTTCCGCCGCGCGCTCGCGATCCAGGAGCAGGCGTTGGGCCCCGACCATCCCGGGACGGCCGACGCGCTCGGCAGCCTCGCGACGGCTTATCAGGCCGTCGGGGAGTTCGCGAAGGCGGAGCCGCTGGCCCGCAGGGTGCGACTGATCAGGGAGAAGACCGTGGGCCCCGACCATCCCTCGGCGGCGCAGTCTCTCCTCACGCTTGCGGGGCTCGCCGCCTCGCAGCAGCGCCATCGGGAGGCGGCCGACCTCTTCAAGCGGGGGCTCGCGCTCCAGGAGAGACAGATGCAGAAACCGGCATTCTTGCGATCCTTGGCCGGAGACGCATTCATGTTCCTCTCGTTGCTCCACCAGCACATGAAGGGGAATCGGGACGCGGCACATGATGGGTTGGAACTGGCGCTGCGTCGCAAGGGGGGCGTCATCGACGCGGAGTTCTGGGCAAGCGAGGAGATGCGGGATCGGTTGCCGGAGCAGGCCCGGAAGGAGTGGGACGAGCTGGATGCGGCTCGCGGCGAGCTGGACCGGTTGGCCCGCCATAAGCCGGACAAAATGGGTTTTGATGTGTACCGGGAGACGCTCGCGGCGGTGCATCGGCGGATCGAAACAGTGGAGCAGCGCCTGGCCGGCGAAAGCGCGACGGCGGCCATGGCGCTTCAGCACAAGACGATCACCGTGGAAGGCGCGGCGGCGGTTCTTCCGGTAAATTCCGCGCTGGTGGAGTTTGCGCGTATCCGGGATTTTGATTTCGCCGCGGGGAAATGGAAGGCATCCGGGCGCTACCTGGCCTTCGTGCTGCGCAAGTCCGGGGATGTGTTTCTGGCCGATCTCGGCGACGCAGGCAAGCTGGAAGAGCGGGTACGGCGCGCCTTGGAGGACGTCCGTGGTTCGATCAAAACGGACGATGTCAGGTCCGCGAAGAAGCCATCTGTGAAGAAACCACGGGGCCGTCCTGTGTTCCAGCCCGGTTTGAGGTCCCTCGAGGATCTGCACGCCGGCCTCTGGGCCCCGCTGGAGCCGGCTCTCGGGAGCGCGGACAAAATCCTGCTCAGCCCTGACGGGCTGTTGAACCTGGTTCCCTTCGCGGCTTTGCGGGACGGGCAGGGACGCTCGTTGGTGGAACGCTACCAACTGGCGTACCTTGCCGGCGGCAGGGAGTTGGCCGGCGCCGAAGGCGCGTCGCCACGGCCGGACAGCGAGCTACTCCTGGTCGCGAACCCGGCCTTCGGATCCCCCAAGTCGCGCTTCTCGCCGCTTCCCGAAACGGAGCGGGAAGGGCAGGAGATTCCCGCGGTCATCGGCGCCGATGGAGGAGTGAAGGCAGTACTGGTCGGCAAGCTGGCGACGGAGAGTGCGGTGAAAGCTTCCCACAGCCCACGAATCCTGCATCTGGCGACCCACGGATTTTTTCTCTCCGATGAGGTGATCGCCCTGGATTCGGATGCGTTCCAGAGTTCTCCGAAGCGAGGTCGTTCCGGGAAGAAGGGGGCGGCAGCCCTGCGGTACGAGAATCTGCCCGGCCGCTCGGGGCTGGCCCTGGCCGGCGCGAATTTCGCGGGGAAGACAACGGAAGGCGACGATGGGCTGCTGACGGCCCTGGAAATCGCCGGCCTGAATCTGTGGGGGACGGAACTGGTGGTGCTCCCGGTATGCGAAACCGGCGCAGGGAAGGTGCAGAACGGCGAAGGGGTCTTCGCGCTGCGGCGTGCCTTCGCGCTGGCGGGGGCGAAGAATCTGCTGATGAGTCTTTGGCCTGCCGGCGATGAGGTCACCGCGCGCCAGGTGAAAGCGTTTTACCGGAAGCTGCAAGCGCTGCCTCCCGCGGAGGCGCTGCGGCAAGCGCAACTCGAATCCATCCGCGAACTGAAGGCCAAGTACGGCGTGCCTCCGCCCGGACTCTGGGCGCCGTTCATCCTTCAAGGCGCGCATGCCCTGGGGCCGTAAGGTGCCCAGATCCATTGCCCAATGGTGTCAGACACCGGTTTTCGTGCTGGCGCTGTGTCTGGTCGCCGGCTGTTCTACTGCGATAGACACCCGCCTGATGAGCGCGGCGTCGAACGACAATGTCGGCGCAGTCAAGGCCTTGCTGGGGCAGGGCGCCAATGTGAACGCGCGGGACGAGCATGGCCAGACCGCGTTGTATCACGCGTCCTGGAAGGGGCGGACGGAAGCCGTGAAAGTGTTACTGGATGCCGGAGCCGACGTGAATGCTGGGAATCACGTAGGGGGGACCGCTTTGATGGGGGCGGCGTGGAACGGTCGCGCCGAAATCGCTCGGGCTTTGATCGCGCGGGGCGCGGATGTCAACGCGAGGAACTCGGTCGGCGGAACCGCCATGATGATAGCGGTCACGCAGGGCCATGCCGAGGTCGTCCGTACCTTGCTGAAGGCCGGTGCCGATGTGCGCGCGAAAAATGACCGGGGCCTGACGGCCCTGAACCTGGCGGTCGCATCCGGCCGCCGGGAGATCGCAGAGCTGCTCGTTCGAGCCGGTGAGAGGGAATAAGCCGCTGCTCCCTATCCTTTTCAGCCACACTGTTGCGGAGAAGACACGGTGAGAAACGCCGCTTTTAATTGGCGAAGCGACACCCAACGTATTGATTCATAATGAAACAGGAAATTGGTACGCATGATGCAGTGGTTCTGCCGCAGAGGAAGTCAGGTTGTTAACGCTCACGCACACGCAAGGAGGGAGGATCATGGAAGAGAATCGCGCATCACATGCAAAGGCAATGGCGTTCATGTTTGTGGGGGGCGCGGTGCTCGGCGCCGTCGCGGGCATGCTGTTCGCGCCGAAGTCGGGCGAGGAGACCCGCAAGGAGATCAAGGACTACGCGTCCAAGGTCAAAAGCGAGGTCGTGGACGCCGCGCAACGCACCAAGGCCGGGATCGAGGTGGCTATGGAAAAGGGGCGCGCGCTGCTTTCCGAGTCCAAGGCCGCGTAGCGTTCGATCAGAGAGCCGGCGCAGGCCAGGGTCGCCGCTTGGCCTGCGCCGATTTCCCCTTGTGTTCTCCCGCCTTCTGAATTGACACCCTCCGGATATTCTGCTACCGTTTGCCCCTTTGAAGCACGGATTACCTCGCCTGATCAGCTTACGCACTTGGAGGAATCACGGGGTGCCTCACGGGTTTTTTAATCGGGCTGTCCTCCCGGTCGTTGCTGTTTTTGTCTGTGCTTTCCTACTCTTCGGAGCGTTCTCCCTCGCAGAAGCCCAACCGGACGAGGCCACCCTCTTCACCGAGGGCTACCAGGCGTACCTGAAGGGGGAGACCGAACAGGCGATCGCGACGTTGACCGATGTGCTCAAGCAGTTCCCGAACGGACGAGTGAACGACCTGGCCCTGTATTGGCTGGGAAAGTCCTACCAGAAGGCCGGCCGCACCCAGGAAGCCCTTGCCGCATTCCGTGAGCTGAAGACTCGATTCCCGCAGAGTTCCATGTTCGGTCACGCCTCCCGGCAGATTGCGGCCCTGGAGAAGAAAGCGCTGCCTGAGCAGGCGGCGCCGCCGCCCGAGCCGAAAGCGGCGGCCAAGCCGCCGGTTGAACCGCCTGCAGAGGTGAAACCCGAAGTTCCGCCGAAAGTCGTGGCCAAGCCGGAAGCGCCGCCCCGAGAGGCGGTGAAGCCTCCCGTCGAGCCGCCCCCGCCGGCGGTCAAGCCCGAGGCTCCGCCGAAGGTTGCGGCTAAGCCCGAGCCCAAGCCACCGGCTGAACCCAAGCCGGCCGTCAAGCCTAAGCCTGAGACTGTGCCCAAGAAGGAGATCGTTAAACCGGCTCCGGCGAAGCCGGGCCGCATGCCGCCGTCGAAGATTCCGGCGCGTCCGCCCCTGTCCGCGCCTCCCGCCGGTGAGTCGGTGTTTCTCGTCGTGGAGCGGGTGGCGGGCCTGGAGGTGACGGAAGTGGGAGGCCGCTACGTGGCCATCTCAGGGGACAGCGTCGCGGTGCCGTTCGGCGTGACGAATCGCGGGAACGCCGAAGACGCGTTCCTGCTCATCTCAACGTTACCGCCCTCCTACCAGGCCGTTTTTTTCCATGATCCTGACGGGTCCGGCAGGGTCAGGGCTGAGGAACCGTCCGTGACCGAGACGCCGCGGCTCAGCACCAGCCAACGGGCTCGGTTCGTGCTCAGGGCCCGCCTGCCGATCGAGATGAGCGACGGCGCGGGGCAGCCCTTCGAGATCAAAGTCTCCTCCAAGGCCGACCCGGCTGTATCGCAGGCCGCGCCGACGACGCTCGTCGCCTCCGCTCCCGCGCTGCGCGGGACGTTCGCGTTGGACCGGACGAAGGTCAAGCCCGGCGACGCCGTGTCGTACACCTTGTCCCTCGCGAACATCGGGTCCGCCGATGCCCGGTCGGCTCGTGTCGTCGTGTCCTATCCGGGCGCGCTCAGGCTCGTGCAGGTCGCGCCGTCGGCCTCATCGGTCGATCCGCAAGTGAATACGGTCACGTGGGACCTCGCGCGGCTGGCGCCGAACGAGCGGCCTGCCGTGCGGCTGGATTTTCGTGTCGCGGATGACGCCCTGGCCGACCAGGACCTCGGCGTCCGGGCCGTGCTGCAATCCGCCGTGGGTGAGCAGACCGTGTCCGTCGTCTCGGCGGTCGTCAAAGTTGAAGCGGTGGCGGGTGTCCGCATGGCGGGGGCGGAAGCGTTCCGCACGGTGTTCCCCCGTGAGACGGTGCTGCTGCCGTTCACGCTGAGAAACACGGGCAACGGCCCGGACCGCTTCGTGCTCAAGAGCCAGAGCGATCTCGGTGGCGGGGTCACGGTGGTCGAGGACCGGAACCGCGACGGAGTCCGCCAGCAGGACGAGCCGGTAGTGGAGGTGACCAGGCTGCTCAATCCCCAGGAAGAGATCGCGCTGCTGGCCGAGCTGGCCGTGCCGTCTGATGCGCCCGACGCGAAGCGGCATTCCATCCGGCTGGCGGCGGCGTCGGAGCGCGCCCGCTCGGTGATCGCGGAGACCGGACGTCTCGTCGTGATCGCACGGCCCGTCGTGGCGGTGGCGACCCAGATGGCGGCCAAGGAAGGCATTCCGGGCAAGGTCTTCTCCTATCGGCTCGTTGCCACGAATACCGGCACCAGCCCGGCCCGGCGTGTGCTGGTATCCGAAAGTCTCCCGCCCGAGCTTGAGTTCGTCGACGCCCAGCCGAGACCGGGTCAGATCGAGGGGCAGCGGCTCGCTTGGGAGATCGCCGATCTCGGCTCGGGACAGCAGGAAGTCCTCACGGTGGGCGTGCGAATCAAGCAGGGCGTTCCGGCGGGCACTCCCGTCCGAAAGTCCACCATGGTCCGCTACCGGGACATGAAAGATCAGGTCTATGAATCAAGCCCCGGAAGGGAAGGGCCATAGCGTCGGCCCGGTCGGATGGTTGGGCGTGGCACTGGTCGTCGTCGCCGCGTCGGCTTTTATTGTCTCCTCGCCGAGATACTCCCCGGAGTCGCTGCCGAAGAAGGATCAATTGAGAGCCGTCGCGGCCGCGTACGCGCTCGCCGCGTTGTGGCAGCGGGCCCCCGTGGACGCGGACGCCTTCGAGGCGGCGCTGGCCGGCGGCGCCGATTTTTCGGCGGCCGCCCGCATGCTCGGCCTGCAGGCGCGGTCGGTTCGCGTGACGCCCTCGGACATCTTTGACGCACGGCACCCGATGATCCTGCTGCTCAAGGAAAGCCCTGATGTCGTCGTGACCCGCGAGTTTCTGGAAGGCCGCCAGAGGAAGGCCGGGGCGCGCTACGTGGTGCTGGCGGAAATTCACGGTGACGACGCTGTGGTCCTCGATCCGATCGTCGGGCGGTTCGCCATGCCTGTGTCGGATCTCGTCGAGAGCGTGGGGGGCGCCGGGACCATGTGGGTGCCTCACCCTTGACGCCCACGGCCTAATCCGTTAAAATATCCCGCTAAGTATCGGCCGAGACGACTCCTGCCTTTCTTCCTATATTCCCGGCCCACGCTTACACCGTGTCCGTGGCAGTTTCAGGGTAATGCAGAGAGCGCACAGGCGCCTCGGTAATTCGTACGAAGACTCAGTGGAGAAGATATGCCTCGATCACATGAACTGAAGAAAATCAGGAATATCGGCATCATGGCGCACATCGATGCCGGCAAGACCACCACGACCGAGCGCATCCTGTTTTACACGGGCGTGGCGCATAAGATGGGCGAAGTCCACGACGGGGCGACCGTCATGGATTACATGGAACAGGAGCGGGAGCGGGGGATCACGATCACGTCGGCGGCCACGACCTGCGAGTGGCGGAAGCATCGGATCAACATCATCGACACCCCGGGCCACGTGGATTTCACGATCGAGGTCGAGCGCTCGTTACGGGTCCTGGACGGCGCCGTGGCGGTGTTTGACGCGGTGCAGGGCGTGGAACCGCAATCGGAAACCGTCTGGCGGCAGGCTGATCGCTACAAGGTGCCCCGCATCGTGTTCATCAACAAGATGGACCGGATGGGGGCGGATTTCTACATGAGCGTCAAGAGCATCGTGGACCGGCTCGGAGCGCGCCCGGTCGCGCTCCAGTTGCCGATCGGCCGGGAGGGCGAGTTCAAGGGGCACATCGACCTGGTCGCCATGAAGGCGATTACTTTCAAGGATGAGACCAAGGGCGCCAAGTACGACGTCGGCGACATTCCCGCGGACATGGTCCAGCAAGCGAAGGACTACCGCGAGAAGCTGATCGAGTCGGTCGCCGAGTTCGACGATACGGTGATGGACAAGTACCTGAACGGCAAGGATCTGACTGAAGATGAGATCCGGCACTGCATCCGGATCGGGACCATCGCGATTAAAATCAATCCGGTCCTGACCGGGTCGGCGTTCAAGAACAAGGGCGTGCAGCATCTCCTGGACGCCGTGGTGGATTACCTGCCGTCGCCGGTGGACATCCCGCCGGTGGTCGGCTACAGCCTGGACGGCGAGTCCAGAATCGAGCGGAAAGCGTCCGATGAGGAACCGCTGTGCGCGATTGCCTTCAAGATGCTGAACGATCCGCACGTCGGCCAGTTGACGTTCGTGCGGGTCTATTCGGGCGTGATGACGCAGGGCATGAACCTCTACAACGCGAACAAGGACAAGTCCGAGCGCGCCAGCCGGCTGGTCAAGATGCACGCCGACAAACGCGAAGAGATCGACGCCATCTACGCCGGCGAGATCGCGGCTGTGGTGGGCCTGAAGCTGGCCACCACGGGCGACACCCTCTGCGAGGAAAAGAAGCCGATCAAGCTGGAGATGATGAAGTTCCCCGAGCCCGTCATCTCGATGGCGATCGAGCCCAAGACCAAGGCGGACCAGGAGAAGATGGGCTATGCCTTGAACCGGCTGTCCATGGAAGACCCGACGTTCAAGGTCAAATCGGACGAGGAGACCGGAGAGATCGTCATTTCCGGCATGGGCGAACTGCATCTCGAAATCCTCGTTGACCGCCTGAAGCGGGAGTTCAAGGTGGAGGCCAATACCGGCGCGCCCGAGGTCTCCTATCGGGAAGCCATTACCGTCGAGGCGGAAGGGGTGGGCAAGCACATCAAGCAGTCCGGCGGCCGCGGGCAATACGGGCATGCCGAGATGACCGTCAAGCCGGGCGAACCGGGAACCGGGCTGGTCTTTGAGAACGATATTCGAGGCGGCGCCATTCCGAAGGAATACATCGGCCCGATCCAAAAAGGCGTGGAAGAAGGCATGGCCATGGGGCCCCTGGCCGGGTTCCCCCTGCTGGACGTGGAAGTGCACCTCGTTGACGGGTCCTACCACGAAGTGGACTCCAACGAGATGGCCTTCAAGATCGCCGGCAACATGGCCTTTAAGGACGCCATTCTGAGAGCCAAGCCCGTCCTGCTGGAACCGATCATGCGGGTGGAAGTGGTGACACCCAACGAATACACGGGCGACGTCATCGGCGATCTCAATTCCCGGCGCGGGCACATCGTCGGGATGAACACCCGCGCGACGGCCTCGGTCGTGGAGGCGTCGGTGCCGCTGGCGACCATGTTCGGCTACGCGACGGTCGTGCGCTCGAAGACCCAGGGCCGCGCCACCTTCACGATGGACTTCAAGGAATACCAGCCCTGCCCCAAGCCGGTGCAAGAGGCCATCATCGCCAAGTACACCGGGAAAGCCTGAAAAATGGGGACAGTCCCCCTCGCTTAAAGGGGACTGTCCCCATTTTTCTGTTACAATGCGCTCATGGAACGGGCGCATCTTCTCAAGCTCTACACGCAGATGCTCCTGGTCCGGCGCTTCGAGGAGCGCTGCGCCGAGATGTATGCGCTCGGCAAGATCGGCGGCTTCTGCCATCTCTACATCGGCGAGGAAGCCGTGGCCGTGGGCGCCGTGGACGCGCTCCGGCCGGATGACTACCTCTTTTCCGCCTACCGCGATCATGGCCATTGTCTCGCCAGGGGTTCGGCCCCCAAGCGCGTCATGGCCGAGCTCTTCGGGCGAGCCACCGGCCTGTGCAAGGGGAAGGGGGGCTCGATGCACCTGGTCGATGCGGAGCGCCGGTTCATGGGGGGCTACGCGATCGTCGGGGGGCATCTGCCGCTGGCCGCCGGCGCGGCCTTCGCGGTGAAGTACCGCGGCGGCGATCAGGTGGTCCTGTGCTTCTTCGGCGAGGGGGCCGTGCCGAGCGGCGCCTGCCATGAGACGTTGAACCTGGCCGCGCTTTGGGACCTGCCGGTCCTGTTCCTCTGCGAGAATAACCGCTACGGCATGGGCACGCCGGTCGAGCGCGCGGTTGCGCTCTACAGCGATGTCGCCCAGACGGCTTCAGCGCACGGCATTGAAGCCAGACGGGTGGACGGCATGGACGTGCTGGCCGTCCGTGAGGCGGTGAGCATGGCGGTCGACCATGTGAGAACGAAGCGGCGCCCATACTTCCTGGAGGCGCTGACCTACCGGTTCCTGGGCCATTCGATGGCCGATCCGTCCCACGGCCACTACCGCACGAAAGCCGAAGTGGATGAGGCGAAGAAACGCGATCCGCTGCTGTTGCTGAAAACCCGCCTTCTGAGCGAGCGCCAGGCGGGCGACGACGACTTCAAGCGGATTGAACAGGAAGTCGCCCAAATCGTCCGCGAGGCGGTGGAGTTTGCCGACGCCAGCCCGTTCCCTACTGAAAAGGACCTGGAGGAGGACGTATACACATAAAATGAAGGCGACGTACCGGGAAGCATTGAACCAGGCCTTGCGCGAGGAGATGCGCCGGGACGACCGGGTCTTCCTCATCGGCGAAGACGTGGCTTATTACCAGGGCGCGTTCAAGGTCAGCAAGGGCTTCCTGGAGGAGTTCGGCCCGCGCCGCGTCGTGGACACGCCGATCACGGAATTGGGCTTCACGGGCCTCGCGATCGGCGCGGCGATGGCGGGGCTCCGTCCGGTGGTGGAGGTTATGACGTTCAACTTCGCCATCCTGGCCATGGACCAGATCGTCAACAACGCGGCGAAGGTCCGCTACATGTCGGGCGGGCAGCTCAGCGTGCCCCTCGTCATCCGGGGGCCGGGCTCGGCGGCGCACCAACTGGGCGCGCAGCATTCACAGAGCCTGGAAGCCTGGTTCTGCCATGTGCCGGGTCTGAAAGTGGTCGCGCCCGCCACGCCATACGACGCCAAAGGGCTCATCAAGAGCGCGATCCGGGACGAGAACCCCGTCGTGTTCATCGAGGCGCAGTTGCTGTATCCGACTCAGGGAGAGGTAGGCGACGGGGACTACACGATCCCGCTCGGAGTCGCCGAGGTCAAGCGCCCCGGGACGGATGTGACGCTCATCGCCTATTCGAAGATGCTGCTGGTCGCGCTGGACGCGGCCGCGAAGCTGGCCCAGGAAGGGATCCAGGCGGAAGTCGTCGATCCGCGCACACTGAGACCGCTGGACCTGACCACCCTCGCCGCGTCGGCCAGGAAGACCGGCAAAGTGGTCATCGTCGAAGAGGGCTGGCCCGTTGCCGGGCTCGGCGCACAGATCGCCGAGAGTCTCTATCAGCGCGTGTTTGATCACCTGGACGGTCCGATCCTCCGCGTGACCGGCCGGGACGTGCCGATGCCCTATGCGCGCAACCTCGAAGATGCCGCGGTTCCGGACGCGGACCGGGTGGTGGCCGCGGTCCATCAGGCGCTGTACCGGAAATAACGCCATGGCCAGCCGCGTGATCATGCCGAAGCTGACGGACTCGATGGAGGAAGGCGTCGTCGTGAAGTGGCGCAAAGCCGAAGGCGAGCGCGTGGAGAGCGGCGACGTGCTCGCGGAGATCGAGACCGACAAGGCCGTCATGGATCTCGAGGCCTTCGCCTCGGGCACGCTCCGCAAAATCCTGGTCCCCGAAGGGACGACCGTGCCGTCGGGCGCCCTGATCGGCGTCATCGGTGAGCCGGAGGAGGACATCCAAGAGATCATGAGTCCATCGCCGTCGCCTTCCAGGCCCGCCGAACGTCCCAAGACCGCTGCTGCCCCTGCTGAGCCGGTGGCGGAGGGCGAGGCCCCGGCGTCGCCACGGGTGCGGACGCTGGCACGCGAGCGCGGCATCGATCTGCGGAGCGTCCAGGGGAGCGGCCCCGGCGGGAGGATTGTCGAGCGGGATCTCGAACCGTTCCTGACCGGGGAGGACCAGCCCGCCGTGCGGGAAATTCTCCTCACGCAGATGCGCAAGGCCATCGTCAGGATGACGACCCAGAGCAAGGCGCCCGTTCCCCATTTCTACGTGACCATCGAAGTGGATATGGCGGAAGGCCTCCGGGTGGTGGAGGAGTCCAAGAAGCCGCCCGCGCGTGTGCCGGTCTCGATCAACCACCTGATCATCGCCGCGGCTGCGCGGGCGCTGAAACAGCATCCCGGCATCAATGCGGCGTTCGCCGGCGAGACCATCAAAGTGTTCCCCCGCATCGACATCGGGATTGCCGTGGCGCTTGAGGACGGCCTGATCGTGCCGGTCCTGCGCGATTGCGGCGAAAAAACCCTTGTCCAGATTGCCGAGGCGGAACGGGCGCTGGTGGCCCGGGCGAAGGACCGGGATCTGTCGCCGGAGGAATATACCGGCGCGACGTTCCTGATCTCCAACCTGGGCAAGTTCGACGTGGAGAGCTTCAGCGCGGTGATCCTGCCGCCGGCGGCGGCGGTGCTGGCCGTGGGGTCCGTGCGGGAGGTCCCCGTCGTCCGGGATGGACGCGTGGAGGTGGGGCAGCGGGTGAAGGTGACGATGTCCTGCGATCACCGGGTAGTGGACGGGGCGGCCGCCGCGCAGTTCCTCGAGACCTTCAAGCAAGCCCTGGCGAGCGCGAGGGACCTATGAGCCGCCCCATTCCCATGGTGCAGGAACCGAGGCCGCATCTGCCGCCGTGGTTCAAGGTTCGGTTGCGCGAGGGTCCGGACTACCGGGAGATCCGGCGGCTCACTCAGGGACTCAACCTCCACACGATCTGCGAGGAGGCGCGGTGCCCGAATGTCTGGGAGTGCTGGAACAGCCGGACGGCTACGTTCCTGATCCTCGGCGATATCTGTACCCGCCGCTGCCATTACTGCGCCGTCACCACCGGGCGGCCGCTGCCGCTTGATGAAGCGGAGCCCAACAGGGTCGCGGCGGCCGTCAAGGCGCTGGGTCTCCGTCATGCCGTCATCACGTCGGTCAATCGCGACGAATTGCCAGACGGCGGCGCGCGCATTTTCGCCGAAACAATCGGGGCAATCCGGCGGGAACTGCCGACCTGCACGGTCGAGGTCCTCATCCCTGATTTTCTGGGGGATGAGCGCGCGCTGGAGGCGGTCCTGGCGGCGAAGCCGGACATTCTCAATCACAACATCGAGACGGTGCCGCGCCTCTTCCCGTCGGTCCGGCCGCAGGGCCGGTACGATCGCTCGATTGAGTTGCTTCGGGCCGCATCGAGCCGGGGCGCCGTGACGAAGTCCGGCCTGATGGTCGGCCTGGGCGAGACGCTGGACGAAGTGCGCGCGGTCATGCGGGACCTGCGCGCGGCCGGGTGCTCGATCATCTCGGTCGGACAATACCTCCAGCCCACGAAGGAACATTGGCCGGTGCTGCGGTTCTACCAGCCTGAGGAGTTTCGGCTGATCAAGGAGGAAGGCCTGGCCATGGGATTTCGACATGTGGAATCGGGGCCTCTCGTGCGGAGCTCCTATCACGCCGAACAGCAGGCCACCGGCGCGAATTGACTCTCTCCTGACCCCTCCCTATAATGCCGCAGATTCCTGGTGGTCTCCCCATCTGCGAGCGGCTATGGCACCGTTCTCCAAGGGATTTTGGGCGCAGCGCCTCGGCGGACTGAAGGCCCGGGTGCAGCACGCCTTTGCGGTGGAGCCGACCGGAGAGCCCCTGTCGGCGGAGGACGTCGCGCTGCTCGAACGGGTCGCCGCCGCCGTCGTCGAACGCGAGATGGCGGTTCCGGCCGTGATGTTCCTGGAGTCCGTCGGACCCATGAATTTCCTCGGCAGCCAGGTCCTGCACTTTTTTATGCCCATCCTGGAAGTCGTCTTTCCCCAGCGCGACGTGGAACGCGTGGCGCTCCTCCTCGAACGGCGTGACACCCTGTCGCGGCTCGCGGCACTGATCGAGCGCCGGGCCGATACCCGGCGCGCGGCGACGCGTCCATGACCCCCGACCCCGGCCGGCCGCTCCGGACGATCGTCGCCACGGACTGCGGCAGCACGACGACCAAGGCCATCCTGATCGAAAAAATCGGCGAGGAATACCGCCAGACGTACCGGGGGGAGGCGCCGACCACCGTGGAGGCGCCGTTCGAGGACGTCACGCGGGGAGTCCTCAATGCGATTGCGGAGATCGAGGAGCTGTCGGGCCGGAGGATACTCGACGGTGAGAAGATCATCACGCCGAGCGGCGCTGGTGGCAACCCGAAAGCCGGGGTGGACATCTACATCTCCACGAGCAGCGCCGGTGGTGGTCTCCAGATGATGGTCGCCGGCGTGGTGCAGAGCATGACGGCCGAGAGCGCGCAGCGGTGCGCCCTCGGCGCGGGGGCAATCGTGATGGACGTCCTGTCCTCAAACGACGGGCGCCTCCCGCATGAGAAGATCGAGCGCATCCGCTCGCTGCGGCCCGACATGGTCCTGCTCTCGGGCGGCACGGACGGCGGCACGGTGATGCACGTGGTGGAGATGGCGGAGTACATCGCCGCCGCCGAGCCCCGCCCGCGCCTGGGCATGAGCTACAACCTGCCGCTGATTTATGCCGGCAACAAGGACGCGCGCGAGCGCGTCACGGACATCCTCGGCAAGAAGACCGCCCTGACCGTGACGGACAACCTGCGGCCCGTGCTGGAGAAGGAAAACCTCGGCCCGGCCCGCAACAAGATCCATGACCTGTTCCTGGAGCATGTCATGGCCCAGGCGCCCGGCTACAAGAAGCTGATCTCGTGGGCCGGCGCGCCGATCATGCCGACCCCGGCTGCGGTGGGCCTCATCATGGAGACCATCGCGAAGAAGCAGGGCATCAACCTGATCGGCGTGGACATCGGCGGCGCGACGACCGACGTGTTTTCGATTTTCCAGGGCGTCTTCAACCGGACCGTGTCCGCCAACCTGGGAATGAGCTACAGCATTTCGAACGTGCTGGCGGAGGCGGGCCTGGACAACATCATGCGCTGGGTGCCGTTCTCGATCGACGAGCAGGACCTGCGCAACCGGATCAAGAACAAGATGATCCGGCCGACCACCGTGCCGCAGACCCTCGACGAACTCCAGATCGAGCAGGCCATTTCCCGGGAGGCGCTCCGGCTGGCCCTGATCCATCACAAGTCGCTGGCGACCGGGCTCAAAGGCGTGCAGCAGGAGCGGTCGATCTCGGACGTCTTCGAGCAGAAAGGGTCGGGGGAGTCGCTGGTGGACATGCTGCAGCTCAACCTGATCGTCGGCAGCGGAGGCATCCTCTCCCATGCGCCGCGCCGGCTGCAGTCGCTCCTTATGATGGTGGATGCGTACGAGCCGCTGGGGTTCACCGAGCTGGCCGTGGACAGCATCTTCATGATGCCGCACCTGGGGGTGTTGTCCACCGTCGATGAGAAGGCCGCCACGGACGTGTTCGTGCGCGATTGCCTGATCTACCTGGGAACGTGTGTCGCGCCCATCGGACAGGGCGCGTGGGGGGAGCGGTGCGTGGACTACACCGTGACGTTCCCCGGAGGCCGAGATTCCGTCAAGGGGACGTTGAAATTCGGAGAACTCCGGCTCTTTCCGCTCGCGGCCGGAGAGGAGGTGACGGTGTCCGTGACGCCCGCCCGTACCGTGGACGTGGGGGTGGGGAGGGGCGTGGCGGTCGAACGGCGCGCGCGCGGTGGCGTCGTGGGTCTGGTGCTCGACGGGCGCGGACGGCCGCTGCAGCTTCCAATAAAAGAGGACGAGCGCGTGCGTGCCCTGAAGGAATGGCACAAGGCGCTGAATCTGTACCCAGGAGAGGATACCGTTAAACGTTAATCGCTAAACGTCAAGAAGTTCCGAATAACGAATAACGAATAACGTTGCACGAGCAACTATGGGTCACACGTACACGCCGGGGCTGACCGTCACACCGAGAACGGTGATCTCCAAGCGGCGCATTTTGCCGCTTCCCGGGACGGTGCTCGTCAAGGCGGGTGACACGGTGGTCTCGTCCACCGTCGTGGCGCGCGCGGAACTGCCCGGCAAGGTCCTCGTGGTGAACCTGGTGAACCAGCTCGGGCTCCTGCCGGAAGACCTCCCGGACTATATGGTCAAACGGGAAGGCGAAACGATTGAGAAAGGCGACGTCCTGGCGGAAACCAAGCCGCTGATCAAGTGGTTCAAAACGGATGTGCGCTCACCCATCACCGGAACGGTGGAAACGATCTCCACGGCGACGGGGCAGGTCATCCTTCGGGAGCCGCCGCGTCCCGTGGAGCTCTTTGCCTATCTGGACGGGGCGGTGGCGGAGGTTTTCCCGGGGCAGGGCGTGCGGATGGAAACCACCTGCGCGTTCATCCAGGGGATTTTCGGCATCGGCGGTGAAACCTGGGGGGAAGTGGTGCTGGCGGTCTCGTCCCCTGATGAGGATTTGACCGAATCCCTGTTGACGCCTCACCATGCGGGCAAGATCGTGGTCGGCGGGGCCTTTGCCGGCGCCGAGGTCCTGGCGCGGGCCAGGGCGGTCGGCGTCAAGGGCATCGTGGTCGGTGGGATGCACGACAAGGACCTGCGGGCGCTCCTGGGCTACGACCTCGGCGTGGCCATCACGGGAACGGAAAACGTCGGGTTCACCCTGATCCTGACCGAAGGATTCGGACGCATCCCCATGGCCCGGAAGACCTTCGAGCTGCTGAAGAAGCTCGGGGGGCGGAAAGCCTGCGTCTCCGGCGCGACGCAGATCCGGGCGGGGGTCATGCGTCCGGAAATCATCGTGCCGCTGGCGCCGGGAGAGCGCGTGGAAGGGATCGACGCCGGCCAGACGGGAGAAGCGCGCGGGGGAATCAAGGTCGGCGATCCGGTGCGCGTCATCCGGGAGCCGTTTTTCGGCCGGATCGGGCAGGTGGCGGGGCTGCCCGCGGAGTTGACGCTGATTCCCACGGAAAGCCGCGTTCGGGTGCTGGAGGTCATGTTCTCGGATGGGTCACGGGCCGTGGTCCCGCGCGCGAACATCGAAGTGATCGAGGGGTGACCTGGAATGACAAGGCTACCATTTTTCATGTACTTTATTCCGCTGGTCTTGTATAAGTTTTCGATACCCCCTACAGTAGGGGTCCGACAATAACCCGACAGCGCAAGGAGTCCACATGAAGAGGATGGCCGTCATTGTTGTGAGCGTAGTCTTCGTTTCCCTTGCCATGGGGGTTGCGCCCTCGGCGGTCTTTGCCGACGCGGAGACGGTCGAGACCGCCCGGCTGCTCGCGATCCTGCATGATTCGGGCCGGGTCACGGTCGCGGGCGTCCAGCAGTTGATCAACGATCCCGAAAAAGGGGACAAGGGCTTCACCCCTGAAGTGTTCGAGCAGAAATTGTTCGAGAAATTCAAGGAGCGGGCCGGGGTCGATCTCACCAAGCTCAAGACCGAAAAAGTGCCGGAGCTTGCCAAGAAACTGCTCCCGATGCTCGTTGAATCGTGTAAGAAGGTCGTTGCCACCTACCAGCCCATCCTCAACAAGCAGGGCCTGGGGTACAAGAATTTCATCCCGGCGACATTTGGCACCCAGGCGGCGGCGATCTTCACCGCCCGCACCGGCTCGTATATCAAGCAGACCACGTTCGACGAAGTGCTGAGAAATCCAAGAAATAAAGCGGATGCATTTGAACTGGCGATCTTGAAAAAGTTCGCCGATCCTTTATATCCCCGACAAGGCGAGAAGGTCATCAGCGAGACGGTGGACGGCGGCAAGACCACTCGGGTCATGCTGCCGCTGTTTCACGTCAAGGGGTGCCTGCCGTGCCATGGCGAGCCGAAGAACGAGCGGGACATCTCAGGCTATATACGGGAAGGCGCGAAACTCGGAGAGATTGCCGGGGCCATCAGCGTCAAACTCACGCAGAAATGAGGCCGGCGACGTTAGATCTTAGGATAGCCAGAATGAAACACTAGCCAGAAGGGGGGCCGATCATGAAGAGAAAGGGAACGCTCATCACGGGCCTATGCGCAATTTTCCTCGGGATCGGACTGTCTCCAGCCGTGGTCTTCGCCGACAGCGATGCGGTCGAGGCCGGGCGGCTGCTCGCGGTCCTGCTGGATGCGGGGCGGGTGACGGTCGGGGCGAACCAATCGCTCATCAATGATCCCGAAAAGGGCGACAAGGGATTCACGGCCGACGTGTTCGAGAAACAGTTGACCGAAAAGTTCAAGGACCGAGCGAAAGTCGATCTCGCCAATCTCAAGAACGAAAAGGTTCCGGAACTGGCCAAAAAGCTGTTGCCGCAACTCGTTGAGGCGAGCAAAAGCGTCGTCGTGGACTATCAGCCGGTGATCAACCGGCCGGGCGTGGGGTACAAAGGCTTCATTCCCGCGACCTTCGGGACCCAGGCGGCCGCCAAGTTCAAGGCCAAGACGAACGTCTACCTCAAGCAGACCATGAATCCACCACGGAATCCCAAGAACCAGCCGGACGAGTTCGAATTGAAGACCCTGGCGAAGTTCGCGGAGGCGTCCTATCCCCGCCAGGGCGAGAAGATCATCAGTGAGACCGTGGACGGCGGGAAGGCCGTTCGGGTCATGCTGCCGCTCTTTTACGGCAAGGGCTGTCTCAGCTGCCATGGAGAGCCCAAGGGTGAAAAAGACATCTCAGGGTACATGAAAGAAGGGGCGAAGGAAGGCGACATGGGCGGCGCCGTCAGCGTCAAGATCGTTACTGGTAAGTGATTCCGGCCTCGTTACTGCTGCTGCTGCTCATCGGGGGGCCGGCGTTCGCCAGCCCCCCATCTCCGCCGGAAGGGATTCGGGTCCTTGATACCCCGAACGACGCCGGCAAGAGCCTGAGTCTCGTCTGGAAGGCCTCTTCCTCCGACCGAAAGGATCGAAGCGTTCAGGTCTGGGTGGCCGAGTCTCCGCAAGCCGCTTTCCAAAAGGTGGCTGAGTTTCCGTCCAACAGCCGTTACGTCAAGATCGGAGATTTCCCCTGGTGGGCCCAGCCGGCCGGCAAGGGCGATCATTACTTCAAGCTGTCTTCCTCCCAGGCCTTTCCGATTGACAATGGGAAGCCCTATGCCGTCAAACTGCTGATCCGTGAAAGCGGGCAGGAAGTCTGGTCGGAAGCGGCCGAGGGAGTCGCCGCGCCCGATTACTTCAACTCGTCGCAAGTCAACAATCTGGTGTTCGTGCTGGCCTTCACAGGGGTGTTGCTGGCGAGCATCGCCGCGGCCCGGCGCAATCCCCACGTCTACTTGCGGCGCATCGCCGGGTTGGACGCGGTCGAGGAAGCCATCGGCCGTTCTACGGAAATGGGCCGCCCGATCCTCTACCTCACGGGCTCCGGGGGCATGAGCGACGTGTCCACCATCGCGGCCACCGTCATTCTGGGACAGGTGGCGAAGAAGGTGGCGCACTATGAGACGACGTTGAAAGTCCCGCATCGAGACCCGATCGTCATGGCCGTATGCCAGGAGATCGTGAAGGAGGCGTACGTCGAGGCCGGCCGGCCGGATGCGTTCAAGGAGGACGCCAACTTCTTCATCACGGACGATCAGTTCAGCTACACCGCGGCCGTGGACGGCATCATGCTGCGGGAGAAGCCGGCCGCGAACTTCTTCATGGGGTCCTACTTCGCCGAGTCCCTGCTGTTGACCGAGACCGGCGCCGGCACCGGGGCGATCCAGATCGCGGGAACCGACTCCGACCACCAGCTGCCGTTCTTCGTCACCACCTGCGACTACACTCTGATCGGGGAGGAGCTTTACGCCGCCAGCGCGTACCTCTCCCGTGAGCCGGTGCTGGTCGGGACCCTCCGCGGCCAGGACTTCAGCAAGGCCTTCATCATGGGCGTGCTGGTCGTCGGGACGGTCTTGGCGACCACCGGCGTGATGCTCCAGACGGACGCCTTCAACTACCTCCTGGACTTGTTCAGGGACTTCAAGTGATTTTTCTCAAGCGCCAACTTCCGCTGGCCATCACGTTCGTCATGGGGGTGGCCTTCGCCCTCCAATACTACATTCCCCATCCGGTTTCGGAGGAAGCGATCACCAAGGTCTCCGACTGGATGAAGATCATCTCCGGGTTTGCGCTGGTGTTGGGGATCGCCAGCGTCTTCCACGTGCATGCCGTCAAGATCCGCCGGCAGGCGCCCGGGTGGGGGTACAGCGGGGTGCTCTTTGCCGCCATCGTGGTCACCATGGTGGTGGGATTTTGGAGCGGGGGGGAGAGCAAGGTGGACGGAGGGCAGACGTCCTTCGGATGGCTCTACGACTATACGATGGTGCCGCTGCAGGGCACGATGTTTTCGATCCTGGCCTTTTTCATCGCGTCGGCGGCCTACCGCGCGTTCCGGGCCCGTTCGCGGGAGGCTTCCGTGCTGCTGGCCGCCGCGGTGGTGGTCATGATGGGGCGCGTTCCGCTGGGGCAGTTCCTCCTGCCCTGGACCTGGGACATCACCCAGTGGCTCATGAACGTGCTGAACAGCGCGGTCCGCCGGGCCATCCTCATCGGCGTGAGCATGGGCTCCGTGGCGCTCTCCCTGAAGATCATTCTGGGCAAGGAACGATCGTATCTCGGCGGGGGGAAGGACCAATGAAGGACTTCGCCCGCCGCATGGTCGCGATCGACCGGCGGCTTATTTTCCTGCTGATCGCTGGTGCGACCCTGCTGCCGCTGCTCAATCCGTTCGGCCTGCCGATCAAGGTGTCGCCGGAAGTGCAGGCGGTCTACGAGTACATCGAAGATCTCCCGGAAGGCTCGGTCTTCCTGCTCTCCTTCGATTTCGACCCGTCCTCAAAGCCGGAACTCGAGCCCCAGGCGGTCGCGCTGCTCCGGCACGCCTTCCGCAAAAATCTTCGCGTGATCGGCATGACGCATTGGATCACCGGCACGAGCCTCGCGGACGGCGTCGTCGCGACGGTGGCGGCGGAGATGGGGAAGGAGCGCGGCAAGGACTACGTCTTTCTGGGGTGGGCGCCGGGCGGGTATGCCCTGATCATCTCGATGGGCCAGGACCTGTACAAGGCCTTTCCGTCCGACTACAGCAAGACCCCGACTCGCGGCATGCCGGTGCTGGAAGGCGTCCGCACGCTGCGGGACGTGAATTATATGATCAGCCTGGCGGCCGGCGGGGCCGGCATCGAGATGTGGTACGTCTTCGGCAAGGACAAGTACCGCTTCGAGATGGGTGGCGGGTCCACCGGGGTGATCGCGCCGGGCCTGTACCCCTTCCTGCGGAGCGGCCAGATCAACGGCCTGATCGGGGGGCTGCAGGGGGCGGCGGAATACGAAACCTTGATCGGCCGGAAAGGCATGGCGGTCGCGGGCATGGATGCCCAGTCGGCCACGCATTTCGTGATCATTATCCTTGTGGTGCTGTGCAACGTGTTTTACTTTGCGCTGCGCGGCGACAAGGGGAGACCGCGCTGATGTCCGAGGCCATGCTGCCCACAGAGGTCGTCCTGGGCGCCTGGGTCGCCACCGGGCTGACGCTGTTCATCTACAGTTTCCTGTATAAGGACAATCCGCTCTTCAAGCTGGGGGAGCACCTGTACGTCGGCGTCTCGATCGGATACTCGGTCGTGTTAGTCTGGTACACCGTGTTCAAGCGTCTGGTATGGGAAGAACTCAACAGGGGAAATTATGAGCCCCTGGTCGGGGTTGTGATCGGCGTGCTGATCCTCACGCAGTTTTTCCCCAAGGTCTCCTGGCTGTCTAGGATCGCGTTCGCCTTCATCGTCGGCTTCGGCTCGGGTGTATCGATCCCTCGGGCTGTGTCCTCCTATATCCTGAAGCAGATCGAGGACACGGTGAATCCGCTGCTGACGATGGGAGCCGATGGGCTGTCGCTGGGGCTCGACCTCGCCTCGCCGCAAAGCGGCGTCAACACGATCATCCTGCTCGTGGGGGTGGTGTCGGTGCTCTTCTATTTCTTCTTCTCGGTCGAGCACACCGGGCCCGGCATGGTCACGGCCCGGACCGGCATCTATTTCCTGATGATCGCCTTCGGCGCGGCCTTCGGGTATACGGTGATGTCACGCATGTCGCTGCTCATCGGCCGGTTCCGGGACCTGATTACGTTCTCCGGCGCCGCCTACGGCTACGCGACGCTGGTCCTCCTTCTCATTACCGTGCTGTCGCTGGCGGGCTGGGAACTCGCCGTCCGGCTAAAGGGCGGGGAGGAGTGATGGACACCCAGGCGAAACCCGGCGCGATGGACTATCCCAAGCTGCGCAACCTGGAATTCTTTCCCGTGCGCGAAGGGGAGACGCAATCGGTGGGCCTCCGCGATCCGCAGGGGATTTCGGAGGGGATCCTGTTCCTGCCACCCAACATTTTCTATCTGGTGCAATTCCTTGACGGCGCGCACACGCGGAACCAGATCGCGGGAGAATACCTCAAGCGCTTCGGGGAACTCCTGATGCCGAACTGGGTGGACAAGTTTCTTGCCGACCTGGACGAGAAGCTGTTCCTAGAGGGCGAGCGGTTCGAAACGGTCAGGAAGTCTCTGGTGGAGGCGTACCGCGCGGAGCCCGTCCGCCCGGCGGTGTTCGCCGGGAAAAGCTACGACGCCGATCCCGAGAAGCTGAAGGCCCAGCTCGACGGGTTCTTCAGTTCGAAAGAAGGCCCCGGCGCCAAGCCGTCGGAGAACGCCGGCAAGGCGCTCAAGGCGATCGTGGCGCCGCATGTGGAGTTCAGTCAGGCGGGCCCGATCTACGCCTGGGCCTACAAGGAAGTGCGCGAGGCGAGGACGCCCGACGTGTTCGTGATCCTGGGCGCCGCCCGCGGGATCATCGACTCCCTCTTCTCGTGCACCGACAAGGATTTTGCGACGCCCCTCGGACCGGTCAAGACCGACAAGGAATTCCTGCGATTGTTCCGCGAGCACGGCGGCGGGCCGTTCTTCGAAGAAGAAATGGCCCACCGGAAGGACCACGCCATCGAGTTCCAGGCGGTGTTCCTCCAGCACCTCTTCGGCGGCACGAAGCCGTTCACGATCGTGCCGGTGCTGTGCTCGTTCTCCCACCTGCACTTCAGCCATCCCGATCTGGTCAAGCAGGGGGAGCGGATCGGGCGGTTCATCGAGGTCTTCCGCAAGGCGCTGGCGGCGTTCGGCAGGGAGGTCTGCTTCATCGTGGGCGGCGATCTGGCCCACATCGGGATGCGGTACGGGGACATCAAGCCGCCGACGGACTTTGCCTTCCACAAGGCGATGCAATCCGATCTCGCCATGCTCAAACATGCGGAAGAGGGAAAAGCCGACTCATTCCTGGAGTTCATCCAGAAGGAGGACGATGCGCGGCGCATCGGTCTCCTCCCGCCGCTCTACACGATGCTCAAGCTCCTGGACAATCCGGGGGGCGCCGCGCCGAAGGGCACCGTCCTGCGCTACGACCGTTCCACTGTGGACCAGTACAACTCCACCGTCACCTACGCCGCCATGGCGTTCTACTGAGGCGCCCGCAAGTCCCTGATCGCCTGAAGGATCCGGTCCGTCGCCGCGCGCGCGTCGTCGCGGCTGTCTCCGGTTCCGCGACTGAAGACAATCGGCGTACCGTAGCGTACAATTGCTCGGGCGGGCGTGAGCATGGCGAGCAAAAGATTTGCGGGGCGGGGGCGGTCCCAGGCAATCGAAGCCGGAATCACGGGCGCGCCGCTCTTCAACGCCACGAACCCGATTCCTTCGTATCCTTCTTCCTTGCGATACTTGTCGATTCCGCCCTCCGGAAAGATGCCCACCACATCCCCCTGCGCGAGGGCATGCAGCGTTGCCCGGACGGGGCCGACTTCGAAGTGGCCCCGGCTGATGGGGATGCAGCCGTAGAGCCGGAAGACCCAATTCAACTGGGGCAGATCGTAGAACTCGCGGGCCATGAGGAACCGGATGGGCCGTCCGGCTGTGGCGGACAGTACCAGCGGGTCGGTCAGCGAAGTGTGATCGGAGACCAGCAGCACCGGACCGGACGCGGGCAAAGGTGGGGTGGCGGGGACGCTGACGCGGAACATCAGCCGGCAGTACACGCGGTTCGCCGCGATCAGGAACTCAAATATCATGCGTTGCGCAACCCATCGCCCGGTCGGATCAGCAGCCACAGCAGGCCGCCCAGGATGGCGACGCCTGCGGCGAATCCCAGGGACACGTTCCAGCCGAACTGCTCCGCCAGCCAGGGCGTGAGGGTCGGTGAAATGGTCCCGCCGACGTTGGCGCCGGTGTTCATGATGCCCGAGAGCGTGCCGGAATGGCGGGGAGCCAGGTCGATTGTGCTGGCCCAGAAGGCGCCGACCGTGAAGTAGAGGAAGCCCGCGCCGAGCGACAGCATGGTGATGGCGGCGTAGGGTTCGGCGATCTGCGCGCCGGCCACGATGCAGGCGCCCGAGAGCAGCATGCCTGCGCAGCCGACAGAGGAACGGCCCCCGTTGATGCCGAGGCGGTGGACGAGGCGATCGGTGACCCAGCCGCCGAACGGACACAGCACGGTGATGGCCAGGAACGGGCCGGTCGCGAAGAAGGAACCGCGCAGCACGTCGAACCCTCGCTCGTTCACCAGGTACAGGTAGAACCAGGAGATGTACACGTAGGCGACGTAGCCCAGGCCGGTATAGCTGAGCACAATCCACCGGATGGTGGGCGTGCGCAGGAAGGCGGCCCATGGAACGGGCTCCGGGTGCGTTGCCGGGGGAGCGGCAGTCCCTTTGATGACGGCGAGTTCTTCTGCGTTTACGCCGCGATGCTGCTCGGGCCGGTCCGTCGCGTACCAGCCCCAGAGTCCGGCGATGAGGAGGCCCGCCGCCCCGGCCGCGTAAAACGGGCTCTGCCACCCGTAGTTCACCATCATCCACGCGACGAGCGGTTGCGTGAGGGCCAATCCGATGCCGAGGCCACCGATCGAGACGCCCATGCCGAGCCCGCGTTCCCGGAGGGGAAACCAGTCGGCCACGGAGCGGTTGAAGTTCGGCAGGGCGGCGGCCTCACCGACGCCGATCAGGAACCGGATCAGGATGAGCGACCCCAGGACTCCCAGCACGTCGGCTGTCGGCAGAGTCCCGGCCACTGCGGTCAGCGCCGTGAACAGGGACCACCAGACGACGGCGCCGGCCAGCACCCGCCGGGCGCCCCAGCGGTCCCCCATCCAGCCTCCCGGAATCTGGAAGAGCGCGTACCCCAGGACGAAGGCCGAGAAGACGTTGCCCATCTGGAGCTGGGTCAGGCCGAGGGCCGGCATCATTTGCCGGGCGGCCACCGAGATGTTGCCCCGGTCCACGTAGGTGATGACGCTGATCAGAAAGAGCAGCGCCAGAATTTTCCAGCGCGTTCTTGTGGGAGACCGGCCGGGAGTCGGGATCGAAGCGGGGGGTGGCACGGGCGCGGATTATACCCCGCGCGAGATGGTTTGAACAGGTGCCCGTTGGGTACTGGTATGATTTCAATCCAGTAAGCCAATAATCTCTTCCAAAGACCAAACATGGTCAGAAACCCCAGCGGCCATAGCCGGTGTAATCCTAAGCGCCTGATTGATCCTGGCAAAGTTGTACCACATGAAAGTCAGGTTCAGGAAATGGATATGATTGGCGACCTTCTTGGAGTGGGCATTAGTCAGACGAGTGAATCGCCGGTTCATCATACGAATGGTCAGGTTCATTCTCTCTGCATAGCTTGTCGAAATGTGCTGGCCGTCAGGATTGCCCATGATCTTGCGTGTCTTAGTTCCGCAACACTGAGCCGGACTGTAGCGGGTTGCCCCCTCGGAGGGAGGATTGGTGTAGAGCTTTTCGAGCATCGCGTAATCAATCTGTGAACCAAATGCCCCTTCGACGGCCTCTAAGTATGGCTTGTGGCCGTCCGTAGTCAATTGGACGCGATTGGCCAACCTAGACGCCAGATCGTCCATAAATTTGATCGCGTAGGGGGCGCTGCGTTCGCCCACAAGCCACGAAACTATCAGCTTGGTATCCGCGCAGATCGCCGTCCACGTCCAGACACTCCCAAACCCAAATTTGCCTTTCAATTCTTCGGGCAGGTTCTTATCCTTGGCGAAGCAGAAGGCCCATATCTCGTCCGCCTGGACGCGCTTGCAGGGTAGGCTGCGGAGCTTTTCATCCTGATACCGGCCACAGGCTCCCCCAAGGTCAGCGAGAAGCCTCAAGATGGTCTGCTTAGTTACGCCAGTCATACGGGCAACGCCGTTGACGCTTGTCCATTTTTAACGTCGGCGCACGCTTGCCGTCTTTGTCCCAACGCGTGTGCGATTCCGATCTCATCGGTGAGACTGGAGGAAAATACTGCTTCACGTTTTCAGGAACTTTGAAATCTCTTTTTTTTCTCTTTAGTCTTTTCATGGCTATTCCTCTCCGACAAAAGCTCTTGATGTCCAGCTATCTTTGGCTGTCTCAATGGCCTTAGACGCGGAGGTGGTCACAAAGAAGTTAAGTCTCATGTACAGCTCCCACACTATTCCCCAAGTGACGCTATCTACATCATGTAATTCTATTTTAAGATCACACGCTTTGGCAACGTCATAATATATTGGTCTGCCATGGACTTTAGTATGACGAGGGTCCAAGAACGGAGCTATTTTCCTTTTAATTTGTTTGTGAGTGAACTTCTCAAGGGCCCCGTGTTTCAAACAGCTTATAGCGATGCTTTCCGATAGTTGTTGAGCGGAACGTATACTTCTAATATCACGAGCATCGTACCGACTAAGCTGTTGGAGGTATGGCTCTATCTTCCCCTTGGTTTTGTTTGCTTTGTCTATTAGGTCATTATAACTCTCTAAAATTTCATGTGCGGCTTTATATCCAGTTGGCCTTCCACGATCATCATGAATGAGAAACTGAGGGTCTATTGGGCCCATTTCAGAGGTTTTACTCATTACTATTTTCTTGGCACCAAGACACACCATCGTTGCTGCTGATTTCGCCATTTTAGGAACAATAACCGAAAATCCATCCGCGCTAAATGTACGGCAAACATTCACAATTCTTTCTGCGGCCAACGCTTCACCGCCAGGGGAATTAAGTAGCAGGACCACTTCCTTCCCTTGCATCTTGGAACTTCTTAAAACTTCCTCCAGCATATCTGCATCTTGATTGTCCATGAGCACAGGGAAACGGAAAGACGTAAAAAAGGCGACAACCGTTTTGTTCTTGCCAAGCTGTTTTTCTAGCTTTTGATAAATTGATTGTCGTATCGAATGGCCTTGATTGACCTCTTCCAATAATTGCTGAAAAGAACTCGCCATGGCTTATGTCCTGGCCGACCAGCGTGCTTCGGCTGCTTTCTTGGCGATCACTTGGCGCTCCCTTGAGGACAGTTTCTTGGCCCTCGCTGGTCCACCTTTCAAACCGCCTTTGTGTCCTATTTTTGACAAGTATTGGGAAATGGCTAAGGCCATTGTCTTTTCTTCGGATGATTGTTTGCTTGAGCGACTCATGCATGAAGTATAAAGGAAGTCTTGCCAGGATGGAAGAGAAAATACTATTTCTTTTTATTGTAAGACTTTCGCCGTTTTTTGATGGACTTAGGTGGCTTAGAGATAAGTTGCTCTCCGATAGCAGCCTCAATGACTGCCCTGGCAAGCAGGTTGGGGTCGGTGGGGTTCTTTGGCTTCTTTGGCATGACTCCATCATACCGAAGCCTCTTTCCCTTGTCACCCCTGAATTATTTCAAATCATACCAGTACCGCCCGTTGGCATTTGGGGCCGCCTCAGGTAATATCGCTACTGTGTGGAATCTGCGCCGAAAGCTCGCCTGGCTGGTCCTCATTCCCCTCGCCGTCCTTGCCGCCATTGCGCTCTCCCTTCCCCTCCTGCTGAATACCGCCGATTACAAGGCCCTGCTGGTCGAGCAAGCGGAATTCCAGCTCGGGCGCAAGGTGGAGGTGGGACGCGCGCACGTCGAAGTGTTCCCCTACGTCCGGATCGCCTTGGATCAGGTCATGATTAGAGAGCCGGGCAGTCAGGCGGTCTTCATATCGGCCGAGCATTTATTCTTGGATCTCCGGATCTTTCCGCTGTTGGCGAAAAAAGTCGTGGTCAAGCGGATCGAGCTGGATCGTCCGAAGGTGGCGATCAGGCGAGGCGCCGCCGGCCTTCTGAACATCTCCGATCTCTTTTCCCAGACGGCCCAACCGACCGATTTCACGACGCCGATGCTCGGGGATGAGATCTCCATCGCCGACGGCGAATTCGTGTTCGAGGACAGCTTCGGCGCGGAGGCTTCCCGCACGGTCGCGATCCGGCACGTGAGCACTACCTTGAAAAGGGCCGGCGTGCAATTGGGATTCAAGTTTTTCGCCGCCCTTCCCCAGGAGGCCGGGGAGGCGACGTTCACCGTTCTGGGGCAGGTCTCGCGGGAGGCGCTCGCGGGGACACGTCCGGGCGGGAAGGCCACGGGGCGGGTGGAGGTCAAGGGAGTGAACCTGAGCCGGCTGGCCGCGTTTCTGAACGAGAATCCCATTCTACGAGGCATCCAGATTCCGGTTGATCTGAGCGGGTTTTTCGAATATCGCTGGGCACGGGCGGATCGTGGATTGACGCTGAAGGACCTGAAGGTGACGGGCGCCGGAACGACGATCACCGGCAGCGTCTCCCTGAACAAGCTGTTCACGCCCCAAGCGGCGCTCGTCTCGTCGCTGACCTCCACGCCGTTTCGTCTGGAAGCGCTCGTGAATAGGCTCCCCGAGGAGACGATCCAGTCCTATGCGCTGGGTTTTTTGAAGGAGGGGCAGGCCGGCGGTTCCATCCAACTGGTGTCCTTGCAGGTGGAGTGGAGTCCCGAGCAGGCGCGCCGGCTGACGGTCAAAGGCGAGGTGGATCTCTTGAACGGGAGCGCCGCCGTGGGCGCGCACCGCGTGCCGATCTCGGAGGTCAAGGGCAGGCTGCTTTTCGACTTGGACCGTGTCGCGATCGAGCAGGTGACGGGCCGGTACGGTCTGGCTGAGGTGACGGAGGGACGGGGGGAGGTGACGCGCCTCACCGACGATCCGCACCTGTCCCTGGCCATCAAAGGCACAGTCTCGGCCCAGGAGCTTGCCGTGATCGTGGCCCGCTTCGCACCGAAGGCGCTGCTGCCGGCCGGCCCGGCCGGTCTGGCGAAACTGGCTGGCGAGGCCGATGCCGCCGTCAAACTGGAAGGCGCGCTGAACCGGCTCGACGATCTGCATGTAGAGTGGGGCCTTGAGGCGAAGGACGTCGGCTTCATGGATCGGCGGCTGTCCCTGCCGTTCACCGGCTTGCGGGGGCGGGTCCGCTCCGTCCCGCGCGGGGTGCTCTTCGAACGTCTGGCCGGTCACGTGGGCAAGTCCGCCGTGGTGCTGGATGGAGAGATCGCGGTCCGCTCCGATGAAAGAGCGCATTATGCCCTGACGGTCTCCGGCCAGACCGATGCCCAAGAACTGCTGGGGGTTGCGGCGAAGGGCCCCTCGAAAAAACTCTCGGTTGACGGCACCGCGGGGTTCGGGCTCAGCATTTCCGGGCGGACGAGGGAGTTGCGCGGCATCGGGCGGGTCGATCTGCGCCAGACGTGGATCAGCCACGCGGTGGGGTTCAGGAAGCCCCACGAGGTCCCGGCTGCCGTCGAGTTCGACCTGCTGCTGGACCCGGGCCGCCGTCTCAAGGTGAACCGGTTAGCGGCAGAGATGCCTCCGCTCAAAGTCTTCACGAAGGGAACCCTGAACCTCCGGCAGCCCCGCGTCTTCGACCTCGAGGTGCGGGTTCCCCCGGTCGCTCTCCGCGCGCTTCCCAAGGGACTGCTCGCCGCGAAGACGGCCTTCGACGCGGGAACCATCCGGGCGCAGTTCACGACGACCGGACCGCTCGACAACTGGTGGGCCGCCAAGCCGAAGGGCCGGGCGGAGATCAGGCAGGCGGGGTTTAAGATTGAAGGGTTGACCGCGCCGGTCGAGGATTTGACGGTGGCGTTCACGTTTGAAGAGGATCGCATCGAGATCGAGCGGGGCGCGCTGAAAATCGCGGACAGCCGGATCACCGCCACGGGAGACGTCCGCGGCTGGAGGGGAGTCCCGCGCATCCAGGCCGTCTTCGACTCGCCGGGCCTCGATCTGGCCTTGCTGATCCCCGAAGGCGAGCGGTCCCTGGTGCGTGTGGCGATGGAAGCGCTCACCAGCGGTACAAAACTGGCGGCGACCGCGACGATCCGGAACGGCCGCTATCAGGGCGTGCCCTTCGACGAGATTCAGGCGAAGGTTTCCGGCGGGGACGATGCGCTCGTCCTGGACCCGGTCACCGGCCGGATGGGAAAGGGGACGATCGCCGGCCAGACCCGGGTGGCGCTGCCGCCCGGGAAGCCCGCCGCGGTCGAATCCACCCTGCACCTGAAAGGGATCGCGGTGGAGCCGGTGTTCCATTCGGTCGGCATCAAAGAGCCGCCGTTCACCGGTGTGCTGACATTGGACGGGGCGCTCCGGGGGGACGGCACGCATCCGCAGGGAACCGCCCCCACTCTCAACGGAGACGTCAAAGTGCTGGTCGCCGACGGCCGTTTCCGGAAGCTCTCGGCGACGTCGAAAATCGCCGGGCTGCTGAACCTGGCCTCGCAGCTGGCGGGCAAGGCGGATGTCTCCGAGCAGGGGATGCCGTTTGATTGCGTCTCGGGGCGCGTGGTCGTGAAGAACGGCATCGCGGAGGTCCAGAACTATCGGGTGGACAGCCCGATCCTGAAGATCACCGGCGCGGGGACGTACGACATCCCCAACGACCGGTACGACATGGTCATGGTCGTCACGCCGTTCGGCTCCTATGAAGGGATCCTGCAATCCATTCCGCTGTTCGGCAAGCTGTTCGCGGGGGAACGCGAGGGATTCAGCACCGCGTTCTTCGAGGTCAAGGGCCCGCTGACCGACCCCCAGGTGACGTGGCTGCCGATGAAGTCGGTCGCGTCGGGGATCACCGGCTTTGCGCAGCTCGCCTTCGACATCATGAAAAACATCGTCCTGCTGCCGAAAGAGCTGATCGCGCCCAGCGACAAGGGGCCGAGGACGCCTTGCTCGGCTTCGTAGGGCCATGCTAGGATAAAAACATCGTTAACCGTTAAACGTTATTCGGGAATTTCTGTCATCGAGCATTTCCGTTTAACGAATAACGAGTAACGTCCGATTCGGAGAATCAATGCCGGCCGATCCCGACGTCCTTCTCATCGCGGCGAGCGAGACCGACTCCAACCTCTATTACGCGACCCGCTTTCCGGCTCCGGACCCCTTTATCTTTCTTCGCGTGAAGGGCGAGAAAATCCTCGTCATGAGCGACCTGGAGGTGGACCGCGCGCGCGCCACGGCCACGGTGGCGACCGTCCTGTCCTACACGGAATACGAAGCGCGGGTGAAGCGCCGCGAGGGGGGCCATGCTACCGCGATCGACGTGGTGGACCTAGTGCTGAAGGAACGCGGCGTCACGCAGTTGCAGGTTCCGGAGAATTTCGGCTTCGAGCATGCCCGCCGGCTTCAGGCGAAAGGGTACGGGCTGAGCACGAAGCGCGAGCCGTTCTTCGAAGAGCGGGCCGTCAAGACCAAGGAGGAAGTGGCCGCGATCGAAGCCGCCCAGCGCGCCGTGGAGTCGGCCGTCCGGCGGGTGATCGATCTCCTGGGCGCGGCGTCCGTGCGGGACGGCCTGATCGTCCATGAGGGCGAGCCCGTGACCTCCGAGCGCATCAAAAAGCTCATCAACGTCGCGCTCATGGAGCAGGAGTGCATCAGCCAGCACACCATCATTGCCGGGGGGCTGCAGGCCTGCGATCCCCACAATGAGGGGTCGGGCCCACTGCGGGCCGGCGAGCCCATCGTCATGGACATCTTTCCCCGCAATGCGACGACCCGCTACTTCGCCGACATGAGCCGCACCGTGCTCAAGGGCAAGGCGAGCCCCGAGAAGAAGCGCCTCTATGACACGGTGCTGGCCGCGCAGGAAGAGGCCATCGATTCAGTCCGCGACGGCGCGGACGGGCAGAAGATCCACGCACGCGTCCTGGAACGGTTCGAGCGGGCCGGCTACAAGACGGGCCTGATCAAGGGGCGCATGCAGGGTTTCTTCCACGGGACCGGCCATGGGGTCGGCATCGATATCCACGAGGCGCCGCGGATCAGCCGGACCGGGTCTCCCCTCAAGACCGGCCATGTGGTCACCGTCGAGCCGGGACTCTATTACCCCGATATCGGCGGGGTCCGGATCGAGGACATGGTCCTGGTCGAGCCCGGCGGCTGCCGTAACCTGACGAATTTCCCCAAGGTCTTCGAAATCGACTAGGCGATGCGCCTGGCCTTCACGATCCAGCGGTACAACCCCGAACTGGACGCCGTTCCCCACGACGAGACCTATCGTCTCGACGTCACCCGCGGGATGACCGTGCTCGACGCGCTCATCCGGATCAAGAACGAGTTGGACGGGCGGTTGACCTTCCGCTATTCGTGCCGGTCCGCCATCTGCGGGTCCTGCGCGATGACGATCAACGGCGGCGAGAAGCTGGCTTGCCGCACGTCCGTCCGGAAGGAATGGGAACGGCACGGCGGGATCGCCGTCGAGCCGCTCCGCAATCTGCCGGTGCTCAAGGACCTGTCCGTGGATATGGGGTCTTTCTGGGGCAAGGTCCGCGCGATCGAACCCTGGCTGCGGAACGACAGTCGCACGGCTGTTCCCGTCGCGGCGGGCGCCCCACAGTTCCACAACGTGGATGCCTGCATCATGTGCGGGGCCTGCGTGGCGGCCTGCACGGTGCACGAGGTGGACAAGGGGTTTCTGGGGCCAGCCGCGCTGGCGAAAGCGTACCGGTTTGTTGCGGATGTTCGTGAGCCCGGAGCCGCGCGGACGGCCCGGCTGGCCGCGCTCCAGGGCCCGACCGGCATGTGGGACTGCACGCGATGCAATTTCTGCGTCGAGGTCTGCCCCAAGGACGTGCAGCCGATGGAGGCGATCATCCGGTTGCGCCGCGAGGCCATCGAGGCAGGCTATGACGAGACCGGCGGCGCCAGGCACGTCGTGGGGTTCCGGGATCTGATCGCGAGGTTCGGGCGTCTGAACGAAACGCTGATGCCGCTGAAGGTGGTCGGCCTGAGCCTGCGGAAGTTCCTGCACGTCCTGCCGCTGGGCGTCCGGATGCTGCTCAAAGGGAAGGTGCCAAACCCGCTGCACTCGTCGATGGACGGTCCGGAGCGGGTGCGTGCCCTGCTGGAGCGACGGCGATGAGCGACAAAAACCCCGCCAACGAGATCCAATACCGCACCCCGCACATCCGGATCAAGGAGCCGGACACCTGCCTGCGGTGCGTGAAGAAGCAGTGCACGATCGTGTGTCCGGCGGGGGTCTATCGGTGGGACGGGCTCGACATGAAGATCAAGGTGGAGTGGCCGGCCTGTCTCGAGAGCGGGGCGTGCTTGGTCGCCTGCAACGAGTTCAACAACATCGAGATGGCGTATCCCGACGCCGGCACCGGCGTGAAATACAATTATGGGTGAAAAATTGCGGGTCCTGCCTCCGCATAGCCCAGCGCAGCTGGGCGTTTCGCCGTCGAAGTCCCGGAACCCGGCTGTACGCCCTACGCTGCTTCTGGGCGCCCATGCGGTGTCACCCGCAAGAAGCCCGATCAGATGTCGCCTGAGGCGCAGGGGTGACGCCGGGAGGGGGCCCCACCCGCCGCGCGCAGTAACGAGGAGCACGGCGGGGGAGGACGGCGGCAGGACCCCGGAGCCGGAGGCGACACGATGAAGTATGCCTTGTATCCGGGCTGCGCGGCGAAGGGGGCGACGCCGGAGCTGTACCAGTCCACGATGGCCGTCATCGGACGGCTGGGGATCGAGGTCACCGAGTTGACCGCGTCGTCGTGCTGCGGGGCCGGGGTGGTCGGCGAGGCGGACCCCGACGGCGCGCTGGCCCTCAGCGCGCGCACTTTCGCGCAGGCCGAGCGGCTCGGCCTTGACGTGATGACGATCTGCGGCACCTGCCAGGGCGTCATGGGCGGCGCGAACCGGAAGCTCAAAAGCGATGCGGCGCTGCTCCAGCGCGTCAATCGCCTGCTCAGGCCCGAAGGGCTCGCCTATCGCGGAACGGTCCAGGTCAAGCATCTCCTCTGGATCGTGGTACGGGAGGTGGGACTGGAGAAACTCAAAGGCGAGGTGCAGGTGACGCTCGGCGATCTCAAGATCGCGCCCTTCTACGGATGCTACATTCTGCGGCCGTCGTGGGATCTGGGATTCGACGATCCGGAGCACCCGGATTCTCTCGACAAGGTCATCCGCGCGGTGGGGGCCGAGCCGGTGGACTACGGCGGCAAGATCAAGTGCTGCGGCTTTCCGATCATTCTGGAGAAGGAGGACATCGCGCTCGCGATGAACGGCGCGAATCTCAAAGAGGCGAAGGACGGCGGCGCGGACGCGATGGTGACGCCCTGCCCGCTGTGCCACATGAGCCTGGATATCTATCAGGAGCGGGCGGGGCGCAAGGTCGGGGCGGACCTGAACTTGCCGGTACTGCACCTGCCACAGATGCTGGGGCTGGCGATGGGCGTCCCGTCCGAGGACCTCGGCCTGCAGCGCCACCTGGTGCCGGTCGATTCGATCGTCCGGAAGGTTGAAGAGAGGACAAGGGAGCAGGGAAAGGAGAAGGGCCGATCATGACGGTGTTGGCGTTGAACGACTTCAAGCAGTTCTCATCCGAAAAGATGAAGAAGAGTAATCTCTTCCAGACGCCGCGCTTTTTCTGCGACGTATACGGTTTCGAGCCGGGGCAGGTCCAGAAGGGGCACGTGCACGGCGAGCAAGACAAGGTCTATATCGTGCTCGACGGCCAGGGGACGTTCCAGGTTGGCGCTGAAGAAAAGGTTCTGGGACCCGGTCAGGCGGTGATGGCGCCGGCGGGCGCGGAGCACGGGGTCCGCAACCACACCCAGCAGCGGCTCAGCGTGCTCGTCTTCGTCGCGCCGAACCCGCCATAAGTAGGGGCACGGCGCGCCGTGCCCCTACCCCGATCAATCACTATTTCGCCGGGCCGGGCTCGACGAACGGCATGAGCGGCAACGTCTGGGCATCCTTCTTCACGACCAGCACCGCGATGGCCCCGCGCAATGCGTCGGTCAGCGAGTGCGTGACCAGCGGGTAGCCCCCCTCGTTCTCCGCCACCACGTCCACCGTGTAGGCGTCGCCGGGACCGACGACGACCGTCTGCACGCCCGTCAGCTTGTTGGCCGGGTTGCCGCTCGCCCAGGCGTTGTCCCAGATCTCGCCGATCGGGTGGAAGGCCGAGAAGTTGCTTGGCCCTGCGTTCACGATAAAGATGCGCACCCGCTCGCCGGGTTTGGCCTCCAGGGGTTTGCCGCCCAGGAACGGGTGGTACTTGAAGACGCCGCCGTTGAACACCGAGTGGTCGTACTTCCGGTCGAGCATCCCCTGGATGTCGTCCGGCTTCAGGAACAACTCGCTTTGGACCAGGACGTACTCGCGGTCCGCCTTCGGCAAGGCCTTGGGGTTCTTCGGATCAATGATGATCGCCCCCATCATGCCGCGGGCGATGTGCTGGATCATCGGCTGGACGCCGCAATGGTAGAAGAACACGCCCGGTTTCTTGGGTGTGAAGGTGACTTTGTGGGTCTCACCGCGCTCGACCTGCTTGTGGTTCTTCAGGAAGTCCATCTCGCCGGCATGGAAGTCCATCGAGTGGGGGAAAGTATTGGTGGTCGGGTTGGTCAGCGAGAACTCAATGGTGTCCCCCTCGGTCGCCCGCACGACCGGCCCGGGAAACTGCCCGTTGAAGGTCCAGGCCTTGTAGATCGTGCCCTTGCTGTCGACGACGATTTCCGTTTCCACGGCGGTGAACTCCACCTTGACGGTCTTGGCCCAGGCGGGGGAATAGGCGGCAACAGTCGAAACAAAACCAACGATCAGGGCGATGCCCAGCAGCTTTGTGTACCTCACGTGCATTCTCCTTTTACGTCCTCCACCGAAGTTGATCGAAATGGCTGATAAAAGTCAGCATACGGGCGCGCCGGCTTCCGCGATATGATTTATGTCATATTTTGAAAAAAAGGCGGGGGGAGCAGAGGGAAGCTAGGCGGCGCTTTCGGCCAGGGTTTTCAAGCGTTTCAGGTCCTTGATGACCAGGCAACGGCCCGACTTGCCCAACAGTCCCTTGCGGGTCAGCTTGCTGATCATGCGGATCGTGGTCTCCAGCGCCAGTCCGGCCATATCGGCCAAGTCCTGGCGGGTGAGGCGGATGTCGAGCAGCAGGCCGTTGGGCGTCGGCTTACCCATGCGTTCGGCCAGCTTGGCCAGCAGCGAGGCGATGCGCTGGTCGGCCCGTTCGAGGGCGAAGGTCTTGGCCGTCTCCTGCGCTTCATTCAGCCGGTTGCCCAGGTACTTGATGATCTCCAGGGCCGCATCAGGGTTGTGTTTGATGAGTTTGAAGTAGGCCTGCTTGCGGATTTTCAGGACCGTGACCGGCCCCATGGGCAGCGCGCATCCGGGGTGGGGCTTCCCGTCGAACACCGCCGCCTCGCAGCAGAAGAGATCGCCCGGCACGAGCACCTTGAGCACGGCTTCCTTGCCTTCGGGCGACGACTTCACGCACTTGACGGTGCCGGACGTGAGCACGTGGAACCACTCGGTGGGGTCGCCCTCCTTGAAGATATACTGGCCCTTGTCGTAGTGGGCCTCGGTCATGCCTGTCGAGAGGGATTTGAGGTCGCTGTCCCTGAGGAAGGACAGGATCGGGATCTCGCGCAACTTGGAGTGCTTGTCCATGGCGGCAGAAGTGTAACACGGCGCCTTGACTTGGTACAAAACGGTGCGCCAGAATGCCTTCACGATGGCTGCACGTCGCGCCATGCTGATTGCCGGGCGGTGGGTGGAGGCCGGCGCCAACAGTCCGATCCGGAACCCCTATAACGGCGAGGTCTTGGCGGAAGTCTGTCTGGCTGGGGAAGCCGAGGCCGACGAGGCCGTCCGCGCGGCGGCGGCGGCTTTTGCCGCCGGCCGGCTACTGCCCGCCCACAAGCGGGCCGAGGCCCTGCAGAAAATCGCCGGCGGGATCACTGCCCGGAGGGAAGAGTTCGCCCATTGTCTCTCGTCCGAATCAGGCAAGCCCATCACCGATGCGCGCCGGGAGGTGGGGCGCGCCATCACGACGTTCGCCATCGCGTCTGAAGAAGCCAAACGCATCCCCGGTGAGGTCGTCCCGCTGGACATCACGCCGGGAACCGATAATCATGTTGGGTTGACGCGCCGCGTGCCGATCGGGCCCATCCTCGGTATCACGCCGTTCAATTTTCCCCTGAACCTCGTCGCGCACAAGGTCGCGCCTGCGCTGGCGGTCGGCAATCCCATCGTGCTGAAGCCGGCGCCCCAGACGCCGCTGACCTCGTTGCTGCTGGGCGAGGTCTTCCTCAAAACTGGATTGCCCGCCGGCATGCTCAGCATCCTGCCCTGCGCGAACGACGTCGCCGAACGCATGGTCACGGACGAACGCTTCAAGATGGTCAGCTTCACCGGCAGCGCCGCCGTGGGCTGGATGCTCAAGGGGAAGGCCGGCAAGAAGCGCGTCGTGCTGGAACTGGGCGGCAACGCCGGGGTGATTATCGAACCCGACGCCGACCTCGACCACGCAGCGGATCGCTGCGCCGTCGGCGGCTATGCCTATTCGGGCCAGACCTGCATCTCCGTCCAGCGCATCTACGCCCATGAATCGGTCTATCAACCGTTCCTCGAAAAGCTGGTCCAGCGCGTCGGGGCCTTGAAGGCCGGCAATCCGGCCGATGATGCAACGGTCGTGGGGCCGCTCATCGACGAGGGCGCGGCGAAACGGGTGGAGACCTGGATCAGGGAAGCGGCGGCGGCCGGCGCGAAGGTGCGCATCGGCGGGAAGCGGCAGGGGAGCGTGGTCGAGGCCACGGTCTTGACGGATGTGACGCCGGAGATGAAGGTGAGTTGTCAGGAGGTCTTCGGGCCCGTCGTGACGGTGAGCCCCTACGTGAAGTTCGACGACGCGCTGGCGGGGATCAACGACTCGCCCTACGGCCTTCAGGCGGGCCTGTTCACCCGCGACCTCAAGAAGGCGTTTCAGGCGTTCCGGGACCTGGACGTCGGCACGGTGCTGATCAACGAGATTCCCACCTTCCGCGCCGACCACATGCCCTACGGCGGGGTGAAGGACTCCGGCCTCGGCCGCGAAGGCCTCCGCTACGCCATCGACGAGATGACCGAGATCAAACTGCTCGTGCTGAATCTCTCCTAAATCAAAGACGCGGGTCCTGTCGTCGGGAGTCCGGCCGTCTCGGACCGGCCTCCGCTGGTGCGGCCCCGCGGAACTGCGCTCCGGCCTCAAGTCCTGCGCCGGTCCGGACAACCCGGCGCCACCCGCTAGGAAACCAGTTTCTTTACCTTCTCGACGATGTGGCGGGCGCTGATGCCGTAGCGGTCGAGGAGTTGGTCCGGCTTGCCGCTGTGCGGGATCTCCGTCACGGCAAGCTTGTGCACCTTCACGCCGTCGGCGTTCACCGCCGCCGTCACCGCATCCCCCACGCCGCCGTGCGCGTAGTGGTCCTCGACCGTCAGCATCAGATTGTTCGTCGCGCGGGCGCAAGCGAGCAGGGTCGCGCGGTCGATCGGCACGATGCTGTAGAGATCCACGACGCGGATGGCGATGCCCTGCTTGGCCAGCTCGTCGTGGGCCTTGAGCGCTTCGAACACCGTCACGCCGGCCGCGACCACCGTGAGCCGGTCCTTGGCGCTTTCGCGCAGGACCTTCGACCCGCCGATCGTGAACGTCTCATCGTTCTTGTACAGGATGGGCGTCTTGGGACGGCCGGTGCGGAGGTAGACCATGCCTTGATGATCGGCCGCCAAGGCCGTGAGCCAATGTGTGCAGACCGCATCCGAGGGATAGAGCACCACCACGCCGGGCTGCGCCGCCATCATGGCGAGGTCTTCGAGCCCCATCTGCGACGGCCCGTCCTCGCCGATCGAAACCCCGACGTGCGAGCCCATGAGCTTGAGGTTCGTTTTGCTGATCGCCGCCATGCGGATGAAGTCGTAGGCGCGGGTCAAAAACGCGGCGAAGGTCGCGACGAACGGAATCTTCCCCTGGCTCGCCAGCCCCACGCCCGCGCCGATCATATTCTGCTCGGCGATGAAGGTCTCGAAGAACCGCTCCGGAAACTTCCTGCCGAACTTGTCCGTGAAGGTGGAGTTCTTGACATCCGCGTCGAGGGCGACCACCCGCGGATTGGCTTCTCCCAGTTTCACCAGCGCGGCGCCGAAAGCCTCGCGCGTCGCGACGGAGTCTGCGGGCTGGTACTCCGGCGGCGCAATCGGCCTGACGGCGGCCGGCGCGTTTGCCGGTGAGTCCGGCGGACGGATCTCGACTTGGGGAGGGGAGGGCAGCAGGCGGGCGCTCAACTCGGCCAGCGCCTTGTCGGCTTCCTCGCCTTTCTTGAAGGCCTTCCCGTGCCAGTCCGGCTTGTCCTCGGCAAAGGACACGCCCTTGCCCTTGAGCGTGCGCGCCAGGATGACGGTCGGCTTGCCCTTCGTCCGGCCGGCCTGCTCGAAGGCGTCCAGCAATGCGGCGGGATCGTGCCCATCGAGGACTATGGCGTTCCAGCCGAACGCGCTCCAACGCGCGCGGTATGCCTCCATGTCATGCTGGAGGATGGTCGGATCGCTTTGACCCTGGCGATTGATGTCCACGATGGCGCAGAGGTTGTCGAGCTGGAAGTGCCGCGCCGCTTCGGCGGCTTCCCAGGTGGAGCCTTCCATGGACTCCCCATCGCCCATCAGGACGTAGGTGCGGTAATTGGACTTGTCCAGCCTCGCGTTCAGCGCCAGCCCGATCCCGGCGTTCAGTCCCTGGCCGAGCGATCCTGTTGCGACGTCCACGAAGTTCAATCGCGGCGTGGGATGCCCCTCCAGGTCCGACTCCAGCGTCCGCAGACGCAGCAGGTCATCCGGGCTGAACGCGCCGGCTTCGGCCCAGGCGGCGTAGAGCAACGGCGCGGCATGGCCCTTCGACAGGACGAACCGGTCGTTGTTCGGGTGCTTGGGATTCTTCGGGTCGTAGCGCATGACCGCGAAGAACAGGACGGCCACCACGTCGGCCGCCGAGCAGCAGCTTGTGGGGTGCCCGCTGCCGGCTTCCGTGGTGGACCGGACGCTGAGGATCCGCAGCCGGGCGGCCAGGTGATTCAGGGTTGCAACGCGGGTGTCGGCGGTCAGGCCTGTGGGTGGCAAAGGGTCTTCTCCTTGTTGAAAAATCGGTTGGCCGGCAAGTCTCGGCGGAGCCTAACAAAAGCGCCGCGGACAGTCAATCCGACCCCGGCCGTTCGATTGACAACCCCTACCGCATTTGTTAGGGTTGGCCCTCCGATTTCCGCTCGGGAGACCGCACGGGTGACCCTTCAGAACCTGCTCCTTTCCCTGCATCGTTTTTGGGCCGACCGGGGATGTGTGATTCACGAACCCTACGACCTGGAAGTCGGCGCCGGGACGTTCCATCCTGCGACGTTCCTCAGGGCCCTGGGCCCTGATCCCTGGCGCGCGGCCTATGTGCAGCCCTGCCGGCGGCCCACCGACGGACGGTACGGCGAGAACCCCAACCGCCTCCAACACTACTACCAGTATCAGGTGATCCTGAAGCCGGCGCCCGCCGACGTGCAGGACGTCTATCTGGAGAGTCTCCGCGCGCTCGGCATCAACCCCAAGCAGCACGACATCCGCTTCATGCAGGACGACTGGGAATCCCCGACGCTCGGCGCCTGGGGCCTCGGCTGGGAGGTGCGCCTGGACGGCATGGAGATCACCCAGTTCACGTACTTCCAGGAGGTCGGCGGCATCGAGCTGAATCCGGTCTCGGTCGAGCTCACCTACGGGACAGAGCGGATCGCCATGTACCTACAGGGCGTGGACAACGTCTTCGACCTGGAGTGGACCACGGGGGTCACGTACGGCGACATTCACCATGAAGACGAGGTGCAGTTTTCCAAGTACAACTTCGAGGCGGCCGACGTGAAGGTGCTGATGACGACCTTCACGGCCTATGAAGGCGAGGGCAAGCGCTTGATCGGGCAGGGTCTGGTCTTGCCGGCCTACGACTGCTGCATGAAGACCTCGCACCTGTTCAACCTGCTGGACGCGCGCGGCGCCCTCAGCGTCGCCGAGCGGACGGCCTACATCGCCCGCGTCCGCGGGCTCGCCCGCCTTTGTGCAGAGGGCTATGTCGGGATGCTCAACCAGGCGACGGCATGAAACGCAAGTCGGAAAAAGGCTACGAACTGCTGCTTGAGATCGGGACCGAGGAATTGCCCGCGCAGTTCGTGCCGCCGGCGCTCGCGGGCTTGAAGGAGAAGGCTACGCACCTGCTCAAAGAAGCCCGCCTGCCGCACGGGACCGCGAAGACGCTGGGAACGCCCCGCCGCCTGACGTTGTGGGTGCAAGGCCTGGCGGACCATCAGGAGCCGGTCGCAACGGAAGCCATGGGCCCGTCGAAGGCGGTCGGCTTCGATGCCCAGGGGCAGCCGACCAGGGCGGCGATCGGGTTTGCGGCCTCCCATGGCATGACCCCGGGCGCATTGGTCGTGCGGACGACGCCCAAGGGCGAGTACCTGTTTGCCGTCAAAAAGGACCCCGGCCGCAAGACGACGCTCCTGTTGCCGGCGCTGCTTGCGGAGCTGGCGGGCAGCCTCGCGTTTCCGAAGGCCATGCGGTGGAACGACACGGGCGCCCGCTTCGCGCGGCCGGTCCGCTGGCTGCTGGCCCTCTACGGTAGGAAGCCCGTCCGCTTCCGGTTCGCCGGGTTGACGGCCGGAGACCAAACCTATGGCCATCGCTTCCTGTCCTCGGGCCGCCCATTGCGCGTCAAGGATTTCCGCTCCTATGAAACGTCCCTGGAGAAGGCCGGCGTGCTCGTGGCGCCCCACAAGCGGCGCGCCCTGATTTTGTCACAGATGAACCGGCTCGCCGGGCAGAAGAAGGGGCATGTCCATGAGGATGAGGCCCTGCTGGAGCAGGCCGTGTTCTCGGTCGAGATGCCGGCGGTCCTCATCGGATCGTTCAACCCTCAGCACCTGGCCCTTCCCAAGGACGTGCTCATGACCTCGATGAAAGAGCACCAGGGCTACTTCTCCCTTCTGAAGAAAGACGGCGCGCTGCTTCCGTATTTCGTCGCGGTGGTGAACATGCGCGGCAGCGAGGCCGCGATCCGGGCGGGGAACGAGCGGGTGCTGTCGGCCCGCCTCGCGGACGCCAGGTTCTTCTTCGACGAGGACCGCAAGACGCGGCTGGAGAGCCGGCTGGAGAAGCTCAAAGGCGTGACCTTCCACCAGAAGCTTGGGACGCTACATCAGAAGACGGGACGGATCATGGCCCTGGCCACGAAACTGGCCGATACGCTCGGCGACCTCGACGCCATCGAGCATTGCCGGCAGGCCGCCAAGCTCTGCAAGGCCGATCTGGTGACCGGCATGGTCGGGGAGTTTCCCGCGTTGCAAGGCATCATGGGCCGCGAGTACGCCCGTCATGACGGAGAGCCGAAGGAAGTGGCGGACGCGATCGCCGAGCATTACCTGCCGCGCTTCGCCGAGGATGCGATCCCCGGCAGTTTGGCGGGAAAGATCCTCTCGCTGGCCGACCGGCTCGACACCCTCGCGGCCTTTTTCGCCGTGGGGCTCGTCCCGTCCGGGTCGCAGGACCCGTTCGCGCTGCGGCGCCATGCCTATGCCGTGATCCGGATTCTGGCGGAGGGCACGCTGTCCTTGAGCGTGAACCAGGCGATCCTGGATGCGGTCAGGCTGTTAAAGGAGCAGGGGATTCCCGTCGACGAGAAAGCGCCGGCCGAGCTGCAGCGGTTCTTGGGCGAGCGGCTCCGGCACTACTGCCAGGAAGTGACCGGCCTGCGCGGCGACGTGGTGGACGCCGTGCTGTCCAAATGGCAGTACGGCGCGTTCGACCCGCTGGATCTCGTGGCGCGCGCGCGGGCCCTGCAGGCGTTCGCAGGCCGCCCCGAGTTTGACACACTCCTCATCGCCTTCAAACGGGCCGAAAACATCACCAAGGCGCATCAGGATGAGGGCGTGGATCAGGCGCGCTTTCAGGACGCCGTCGAGGCCGGCCTCTATGCCTCGTTGCTGGCGGCCGAGGACGTGATCCCCGGGCTGATCCAAGATGCGAAGTACGAGGGGGCGCTCGAAGCGCTGGTCGCCCTCAAGGCCCCGATCGATGAGTTCTTTGTCGGTGTGATGGTCATGGCCAAGGAGGAGGCGATCCGCTGCAACCGGCTGGCCCTGCTGGTCCGGGTGCGCAATCTGTTCCGGCAGTACGCCGATTTTTCAAGAGTGAGTGTAGATGAAAAGTAGATTTGTATTTCAACAGCTTATGAATCAATACTTTAATTGATTATTTAGCAATAGAGGTCCGCGTGGCGACTAAGAAATTCGTCTATTTCTTCGGCAACGGCAAGGCCGAAGGCAAATCCGGCATGAAGGACCTGCTGGGCGGCAAGGGCGCCGGCCTGGCGGAGATGACCAACCTCAAGGTCCCGGTTCCCGCCGGCTTCACCATCAGCACCGACGCCTGCGTGGCGTTTTTCAAGAACAAGAAGAAACAGCCTCCGGGGCTCTGGGAGGAAGTCCTGCGGTACATGAAACGGCTGGAGTCGGCCATGGGGGCGAAGTTCGGCGACCCCGAGGCCCCGTTGCTGGTCTCGGTGCGCTCGGGCGCGCGGGCCTCCATGCCGGGGATGATGGACACCGTCCTCAACCTGGGGCTCAACGAACGGACCGTCCAGGGGCTGATCAAGAAAACCAGGAACGAGCGCTTCGCGTACGACGCCTACCGGCGGTTCATCACGATGTTCGCGACCGTGGTCATGGACCTCAGGCGCGAGCGGTTCGAGGATGCGCTCAAGGAAAAGAAAGCCGAGACGCACGCGGTCCATGACACCGATCTGACCGCGGCGGCCCTCAAGGACCTGGTCGCGCGCTTCAAAAAGATCGTGAAGGAGGAGACCGGGCGCGACTTTCCGGAAGACCCGTACGAGCAGCTCAAGATGGGCATCAACGCCGTCTTCAATTCCTGGTACGGCGCGCGCGCCGTCACGTACCGGCGGCTGTACGACATTCCAGATAACTGGGGCACGGCGGTGAACGTCGTGGCGATGGTGTTCGGCAACATGGGGGAGACGAGCGGCACCGGCGTGGCCTTTACGCGCGACCCGGCCACCGGCGTGCCGACGTTCTTCGGCGAGTGCCTGCTCAACGCCCAGGGCGAGGACGTGGTCGCGGGCATCCGCACGCCGCTGCCCGTGGACGCGCTGGCCAAGCCGCTGCCGAAGGCCTACCAGGACCTTATGGCCACCTACAAAAAACTGGAGCGCCATTACCGCGACATGCTCGATCTGGAGTTCACGATCCAGGAGGGCAAGCTCTACATGCTCCAAACCCGGGTCGGCAAGCGTACGGGGATCGCGGCCGTGCGCATCGCGGTGGACCTGGTCAACGAAGGCGTGATCGACAAGCGCGAGGCGGTGATGCGCGTCGGCCCGGAGCAGCTCGCCCAGTACCTCTATCCGATTTTCGATCCCAAGCAGGAGGCGCAACACCACGCGGTGGGCAAGGGCCTGCCCGCCGGGCCGGGCGCCGCGGCCGGCAAGATCGCGCTCACGCCGGAACGCGCGGTGGAGATGAAGGAGCGGGGCGAGCGGGCGCTCCTCGTGCGGCGTGAGACCAGCCCGGACGACATCCACGGCATGAGCGCCTCGGTGGGGTTCCTGACGGCCAAGGGGGGCATGACAAGTCACGCTGCTGTTGTAGCTAGGCAGATGGGCAAGGTCTGCGTGGCGGGCTGCGAGGCGCTGGACGTCGGCCACGACGGCGTCGTGCGGTTCGGGTCGCTCAAGCTCATGGAGGGGGACGCGCTCTCCATCAACGGCTTCACGGGCGCCGTGTACGCCGGGGAGATTCCGGTCGTCGAGTCCGAGATCATCCAGGTGATCCAGGGCCATCTCAAGCCGGAGCAGTCCGAAAAATACCGGTATTTCTCCACGCTGCTCAAGTGGGCCGACGAGTTCCGCACACTCGGCGTGCGCGCCAACGCGGACATCCCCGACCAGGCGATCATTGCGCGCGGGTTCGGGGCGGCGGGGATCGGGCTCTGCCGGACGGAGCACATGTTCTTCGCCGAAGACCGCGTCCCGATCATGCAGCGGATGATCCTGGCGAAGACCCGCGAGGACCGCGAGCGCGAACTGGCCAAGCTCCTGCCGCTCCAGAAGAGCGACTTCATCGGCCTGTACCGGGCCATGAAGGGCCATCCGGTGACCATCCGCCTGCTGGACCCGCCGCTGCACGAGTTCCTGCCCAAGCGCGAAGAGCTGATGGTGGAGATCGCGCGTATGGAACTCAATCAAGCGGACCCGGTGCGCATCGAGGAGAAGAAGCTGCTTTTGGCCCGCATCGAGGAGCTGCACGAGTTCAACCCGATGCTGGGGCTCCGGGGCTGCCGGCTCGGCATCACGATGCCGGAGATCACCCGCATGCAGGTCCAGGCGATCATGGAGGCCGCCTGCGAGGTCACGCGCGAGGGCATCCGGGTGGTGCCCGAGATCATGATCCCGCTGGTCGGGCTGGCCGCCGAGATGAAGGCGCAAAAAGATTTGGTCCGGGAAGTGGCCGCCGACACCATGCGCCGCTGCCGGGCGAAGTTCCCGTATCTGGTCGGAACCATGATCGAGCTGCCGCGCGCGGCCGTCACGGCCGATAAGATCGCCCTCGAGGCGGACTTCTTCTCGTTCGGCACGAACGATCTCACGCAGACGACTTTCGGGTTCTCCCGCGACGACGCCGCGAAGTTCACCGACTTTTACATGAACCGGCGCGACCGCTGTCCCCGGTGTCTCAGCCGCGAGGTGGACCAGAAGACGATGACATGCCGGGCCTGTGGCCTCCGGCTCAGCGGGACGCCGGAGAACATCCTCGATGCCGACCCCTTCGCCACGCTGGATCAGGAAGGCGTGGGGGGACTGATGCGCCTGGCGATCGAACGGGGGCGGGCGGGGCGGCCGGACATCAAGCTCGGTATCTGCGGCGAGCATGGCGGCGATCCCGCGTCCGTGGCCTTCTGCCATGACCTCGGGCTCGATTATGTCAGTTGCTCGCCGTACCGCGTGCCCATTGCCAGGCTGGCCGCGGCGCAGGCCGCCATCAAAGCGGCAGGTACCGGCAGGGCGGCACGTTCCGCCGGACGCCGGCCTGCTCGCCGCCGGATGCGTCGTTAAAATGGGGACAGTCCCCATTTTCGCCCCTCTCCTCCCGTATGACTCTGCGTAAAAAATGGGGACAGCGTAAAAAATGGGGACAGTCCCCATTTTCCCAATTGTCTCCCAGCAGCCGAGAGCTTGATCAGCACTTCATGGCGCGGGCTCTTGCTCTGGCCGCGTGCGGCCTGGGCACGACCAGCCCGAACCCGCCGGTCGGGGCGGTCATCGTGCGCCGCGGCCGCGTTGTCGGCGAAGGCTATCACCGGCGCGCCGGCGCGCCGCACGCCGAGGCGTTGGCCCTGAGCCGGGCCGGGCCGCGCGCGCGCGGAGCGACGCTCTACGTCACGCTGGAGCCCTGCTGCCACCTCGACAAGCGCACGCCGCCCTGCGTTCCCTCTATCGTCGCGGGCGGGATCATGCGCGTGGTCGTCGCCGTGCGCGATCCGAATCCCAAGGTCCGGGGCCGCGGCCTGACCGCCTTGCGGCGGGCCAGGTTGCGCGTGGACCTCGGCGTCGGAAACGCAGAGGCCGAGCGGCTGCTCGAACCGTACCGGAGGCTGGTCACGTCCGGCCGGCCGTTCGTCACGCTGAAGGTGGCGTCCACCCTGGACGGGAAGATCGCCACGGCGCGGGGCGAATCGCGCTGGATCACGAGCCCCGCGGCGCGGAAGCTGGTGCACCAGTTGCGCGCCCGTTCGGATGCGGTCTTGACGGGCAGCGGAACCGTCCTGGCGGATAATCCGAGCCTGACGGCGCGCGCGGGATCGGCGCAGGGCCACCAGCCGCTCCGCATCGTGCTCGACCCCACGTTGCGCGTCCCGCTCCGCGCGAAGGTCCTGAGGGACCGCAAGGCGCCGACGCTGATCGTGACCACCGAGACGGGGGCGGCGGCGAACCGCGCGGCTCTGCAAAAGATCGGCGCTGAGGTGCTGGTGCTGCCGTCGCGGCAGGGGCGAATCCAGTGGCGCGCGCTGCTGTCCGAGTTGGGGCGGCGAGGCATCGCGTCGCTCCTTGTCGAAGGCGGCGCGGAGGTGAATGCCTCGGTCCTGCGCGAAGGCGTCGTGGATCGCGTGCTGGTGTTCCTCGCGCCCACGCTGCTGGGCGGGCGGGACGCGGTGGGGGCGATCGGCGGGCTGTCGCCGGCGCGCCTGAGCGGGGCGTTGCATTTGAAACGGGTATCGGTGATGCGCGTCGGCCCCGATCTCCTGGTCGAGGGAAAATTGAAGTGAAGTCCCGCCAGTTCGCGCTCCTGTGCGGCGTCGGGCTGTTCGCGTTCATCAGCTACAACCTCGTCCGGATGCCCGTGCTTTCCCTCTACGCCCAATCGCTGGGGGCCGGGCCGGAGGCCATCGGCTTCATCGTGGCGGCCTCCACGTTGACCGGGGTGTTTCTCAAGTGGCCCGCCGGGGCGCTGTCGGATATCTACGATCGGCGCTGGTTGTTGCTGCTCGGGCTGCTGGCCTTCGCGCTCCCGCCGTTCTGCTACCAGTTCGTGTCCGACGTCGGGTGGCTGATCGCGCTCCGTTTCGCGCACGGCATGGCGACCGCGGTCTTTGCCCCGATCGCGCTGGCGGTCGTGGCCGACCTGCGGCGGGAGGCGCGGGGCGCGGCGTACGGGTCGTACACGGCCGCGACGCAGGCCGGCGCGATGCTCGGGCCGGTGCTGGGCGGCTGGCTCGTCGTCTCGGCGGGATTTCCGGTTGCGTTCCTCACGGCCGGCTCGCTGGGCGGGATCGCGCTCCTGCTTTTCCTGCTGATGCGGCTCCCGGGGGACGTTAAACGTGAACCGTTAAGCGTTAAACGTGGGGATGATGACGTTTCACGAATAACGAATAACGATGAACGTCACCGAGCAGCAGGCTTCAGCCTGCTAGCGGTGATCCGCGAGATGACCCGCGGCGCGCGGACGGTGCTCGGGAACGTGCGCGTGGTGGTGACGAGCGTCACCGACGGCGCGCGGCAGGTCGCCAACGGCGCGCTGATGGCGTTCCTGCCGATCTACGTGGTCGGGATCGGCATGGACGCAGCCCAGGCGGGCGTCCTGTTCGGCGTCCAGAGCGTCACCTCGTTCTTCTCACGTCCCACCATGGGCTGGGCGTCCGACCGGATCGGGCGGCGGCCGCTCATCCTCCTGGGGTTGGTGGTCTGCGCGGCGTCGCTGGCGGCCATCCCCTTCACCCGGCCGTTTGGGGCGCTGATGGCGCTGTCCGCGCTCTTCGGCTTCGGCGAGGCCATCGTGAACGCGTCGGCCGCCGCGCTCGTGGCGGACCTCTCGGAGCTCAAAACGCTCGGCTCGGCGATGGGCATGCAGGGCACGATCATGGACGTCGGCCATGCGTCCGGCCCGATCCTGGCAGGGGTCCTGATCGGGGCGCTGGGGTTCCAGGCGGCGTTTTCCATCATCGCGGGGCTCGTGCTGCTGGCGGCGGCGGCGTTCCGGGTCGGAGTGGGTTCTGAGCGGCCGGCTTGACGGAGTGGGGAGACCGTACTAGGCTCTAGCCAGGAAATGCATGTGAGGCGCGATGTTTACCGGTATCATTGAAGAGATGGGCGTCGTCAAGGCGGTGGACAAGACACTGCAAGGGAGCGGCGTCACGATCCTGGCCAAAACCGTTCTCGATGGGCTCAAGGTCGGGGACAGCGTGACGGTGAATGGAGTGTGCCTGACCGTAGTCGGCTGCGATGGGTCTGAAATGAAGGCGGACATCTCGCCGGAGACGCTCAAGGTCACGACGCTCGGCACGCTCAAGGCCGGCGATCCGGTCAATCTTGAGCGGGCCATGCGCCTGGGGGACCGTCTGGGCGGCCATCTCGTCACCGGCCACGTGGACGGCACCGGCGCCATCCGATCGCGCATCCAGGACGCCGATGCGATCCAGATCATGATCGAGGCGTCACGCGAGATCCTGCGCTATTGCGTCCCCAAGGGCTCGATCACAGTGGACGGCATCAGCCTGACCATCAACGAAGTCACGGACCGTTGGTTCCGCGTCACCATCATTCCGCACACGGCCAAAGTCACGACGCTGGGGATCAAGCAGACGGGCGATGCCGTCAACCTGGAAACGGACCTCATCGGCCGGTACGTCGAGCGCCTCTTGCCGGGCCTGACCGGCGGTGGGCAACCGGAGATCAAGATCGACCGGGACTACCTGCAGAAGCGCGGGCTGATCTAGCGCCTGCTTTTTTCGCCGTGCTAAGATGCGGCAAGAGAGGGGGGAACAGCGTATGAAATACCGCAACCGTATCTTTGTGACGGTCTTGGCGGTAGGAGTGTTGGCGGCCGCCGCGCAGGCAAAGAGCTTCTTCCGGCCGGGCGATCCCGCGCCGAACTTTACGTTGGAGACATTGGATGGTCAAACGCTCAGCCTCGCCCAATACAAGGGCAAGGTGGTGGTGCTGGGCCTGTTCCATATCTGCGAGCCCTGTCTCATCCAGGGCACCGAACTGCAGAAGGTCCATCAAGCCATGCAGGGCAAGAACGTGCAGGTGCTGGGCGTCAACTCGGCCGGCAACTCGAAGGACAAGGTCAAGGACTTCCTGAAGGAATTCCCCGTGACGGTGTCCTATCCCTACATGGTTGATCCCAAGAAGGAGACCGACAAGCTCTACGGGGGCGGGCGGTTCATTCCCAACGTCTACGTCATCGACCAGGAAGGGAAGGTCCGCTGGCAGCGCGTCGGCACCATGGAGATCGGCGGGGCGGAGGTCATCAAGGCCGAGGTGGAGAAACTGCTCGCGGGCGGCGGCAAGACCGGCGGTGGGAAGAGCGGGGGGACGCTCTGATGGGGGAATTCGACGAGGGGAAGGAGAAGTTCCTGCACATCGTCAAGAGCATCGACCCGTCGGTGGAGGTGGTCATGCCGGTCACGCCGAGCCGGGGCATGTTCCTGATTTCCTTCACCAAAGCGGGCCAGCGCAAGTTCCTCACGGTCAGCGAGGACGACATCCTCGACCTGCCGGAAGACGCCGACATCCTGAAAAAAGTCACCGGCGAAGTCCAAAGCTCCATCGCGACGTTCTAGGGAACATTCCATGAAGACGATCGCCCCCGATATCCAGCAGTGGTCCTTCTTTTCCGCGGAGAAGCAGCTCGACTTCAACGGGCTGCACCTGACCGTCAACGACCACTGCATCCTCGTGGACCCGCCTCCGATGGAGGCCGCCGACCGCACGGCAATTCTCAAGGGCCGGGCAGTGGACTACATCCTGCTCACGAACCGCGATCACGCCCGCGAGGCCGAGGTCTGCCGCCGCGACTTCAAGGCTAAAGTCTACGCCCCTGAAGCCGACGCGGCCCAGATGGAGATCGCCATCGACAAGACCTACAAGGACGGCGAGCTCCTGCCGGGCGGGCTATGGGTCATTCACCTGAGGGACATGAAATCGCCGGGCGAGTCGGCGCTGTTCTTCGATAGGGGGAAGGGGTACCTGATCCTCGGGGACTCGCTGATCGGCAAGCCGCCCGGCCAGTTGAATCTGCTTCCGGCCGACAAGTTCGCCGACATCGCCAAGGCGAGGGAGTCCCTCACGCGTCTCCTCAAGTACAACTTCGACACGGTCCTCGTCGGAGACGGGACCTCGATTCTCACGGGCGGCAAGGAGGCGGTGCGGCGAGCCATCGAGGGCTGAGCTTCATGCCTTCCTCTTCATCCGACCGGCTCAATCAAATCGGCAACGAGTATTTCGGGCGCGGGCTCTACACCGACGCCTTCACGTACTACCAGAAGGCGCTGGAGTATGACCGGGGGACCGGCGACCGGCGCGCGCTCGTGGCGACGCTGGGCAATCTCGGCAATGTCTGCGCGGTCAGCGGCCGGCGGGAGCAGGCGCAGCAGTACTATCAGGAGGTGCTGGAGCTGCAGAAGCTCCTCGGGGACGAGCGCGGCATAGGCGCCACGCTGGCGAACCTCGGGAACCTGCGGACGGACGCGGGCGAATGGGAACGGGCCCGGGCCTACTACCTGGAAGCGTTGGACATGCTCTCGGCGGCAGGGGACGAGGCGAGCCTGGCGGTCCTGCATGCCAACCTCGGCCTGGTGGCGCGGGAAACCGGGAATCTCGACGACGCTCTTTCCCAGTATGAGCGTTCGCTGGCTTTCATGCGCCGGCTCGACAATCAGGCCGGTGTAGCGGACGCCTACCGCATGATCGGCAAGACCCACGCGATCCGGAAGATGCATGACGAGGCGGCGTCATGCGCGCTGACCAGTCTCGAGATCAGCCGGCGGCTTCGCGATGAGCTGCGCATGGCCGGGGCCTGGTACTTGCTGGCGGGTATCCGGGAAGAGCAGGGGAATCAGGCCGAAGCCGCCGAGCTGCTGGAGCGCGTGGTCGCCGTCGACCGGAAATACCGGTTGCCGAAGCTCGAGGAGAACACCCGGAGGTTGGCGGCGCTGCGCGAGCGAATGGTTTCCCAAGGGTAGGGGCACGGCATGCCGTGCCCCTACATGTTCACGTATAAACGATTCACGTTTAACGTTTAACCTCATCTCATGAGCAGCACCATCACCATCGGGTTCCTGGATCGGGCGCGCGTCTGCATCCAGACGGAATTCACTGCCCCTCTGGCCGACGACGAGCGCCGGGAACTGCTGATCCATGCCGCATTGCTGACCGGCCGGGCCTTCGCCTCCCTGCCGCCGGATCGGCAGCGGACCTTCGCGGGGGTTCTGCGGGAGTGGGACGCCACAGGATTCGAGACGTGCCCGCTTCAGATCGTTGCCGGCGATCCGATGGCCTGCCCGCAGCGCTTTGCCTCGACCTTCCTGGCGCCGGTCCGCGAGTATGCCTTGGCGACATTCGGCTGCAATCAGGAGGCGGGCGGGATCGATTATTTCCTTCCCATGGCGGCCGCGGCCTACCTTCGGCAACTGGCGGACACCGATCCCGATCCGGAAGAACTGTTCAGGCCCGCGCTGGCCCTTTGCGCAGCAGCAATGATTCATCCCATCACGGTCGACAATCATTTTCAGATGGCCGCCGCCAGCCTCCCCAAGATCGGGCCGGTGGTTGACCGGACCGTGGTGAAAATGGGGACAGGCACCGGCGGGGACTGTCCCGACCCGGGACTGTCCCCCTTCCGGGCCGGAGCCAGTCCCCATTTTCACCTGCAGCACCTCCGCGAGACGCGTCGCTCGCTGATTGTCTCCGCCTGCCTGGCCGCCGCGCTGATCGTGTCGGGCGTCCAATATCTTTCGACGCGGGAGCCGAAGGCAGGAGGGGACAGCGCGGCGGTTCGCAGGCCAGCCGCGCCGCAAACCCCGCCGAAGCCGAGCCAAGAGGGCGTAGGGGCGCACGGCGGTGCGCCCATTGAACCGTTCCAATCCGTCGTAGGGGCGCCGCTTGCTGCGCCCCAACCGCCGCCGAAGACGTTTTCTCCAGCGGCGCGCGCATACCTCAGGCAAATCCGCGACCTGGCCGAGAACAGTCTGGCCCAGGTGGAGGTCATGGTGGCGGCGACCGATCGCGCAGGGATGGACCGCCAGGAGTTGGCCGAGACCCTCGACTACGGAGCGCGGCGGCTTCAAGCCTGGCGCCGGCAATTTGCCGCCCTGCGGCCCCCCCGTGATTTTCAGAGCCAGCACCAGAAAATCGGGCTGGTGCTGAAGGACCTGGGGAGTATAGCCCAAACCCTTCAAGTGCCCTTGCCGGAGTCCTCTTCCGGCGGTTTGAGAGAGCGCCTGTCGCGCATACACGGCCATATTGAGGAAGTCCTCAACGAGGCCGAAGTCGGGTGACCCCTAATTTCCCCCTAAGCTCGGGTTGCCCCTATGTGTTATTTTCTTGCTTTTTCAATTCGATTTGGATACGATCCGCTCGGTTTTTTGTGTCCAGGCGGTGGCTCAAGCCAAGCAGCCTGGTGTTTACCTAGGAGAAACCATAGAATGGCTGAATTATTGTTCTACCAGCGTCCCGCTCGGTTGAATCGTGTCGCACATGCCAAGCTTCGCTTCACGCCTCTCACCAACTTTGAATTCGCCCGCAAGGTTACGGCTGTTCCCTTAATGGCCGCCGAGTTTCCCGTCGCCTGCCGGCAATATCCCATCATTTTCGTCCAAACCCCTGATGGGGCGGTGATCGCCCAGGCCGTCCTCTCCCTGACCGAAGGAATCAACTCATTTATCGACGATAAAGGGCAGTGGACGGCGACCTACGTGCCGGCCTTCATCCGGCGCTATCCCTTCGTGTTGGCGGAGATCCCCGGCAAGCCCGACGACTTTGACGTCGCCTTCGACGAGGGGAGCGGGTGCTTCCACCCCAAGAAAGGCGAGCCCTTGTTCGACGACCACGGGGCCCCGACCCCGTTCCTGCAAGCCCAGATTGATTTCCTGAAGAATTTTCATGGCGAGCACCAGCGCACCCGCCGGGCGCTAGATGCTCTCAAAACCGACGGGCTGTTGATTCCCTTCAACGTGGACATCGTACGGGGCCGGGACAAGGCCCAGTTCGCGGTCCGCAACGCGCTGGTCGTGGACGAAGCCAAGTTGACCGCGTTGGCGCCGGAGAAGGCCGGCTCGTACCTCAAGAGCGGCATGCTCGCCATGGTGTATGCGCACTTGATCTCACTGCAGAGCTTTCTGGCGGTGGCGAACCGCACGGGAGATCCTGCAGCCGATGTCTCTCCATGGTGGGCAAAATAGCCCGCCATGCCGCTTGAAGCGGGATCGACTACTGGAACGCGTGAATTCGTTGCCTCTGGAGGGAGCGTGAGACTCAAGCCGAGCCGCCTGATCCTCGCAAAGTGTGTTCTTGTCCTGGGAAGCGTGATCCTGCTGGCGCCGGTTGTTCAGGCGCAGGCCCCTCCGCCGGAAAAGCGCCCGGACGTCTTGCTCGAGCAGCAGCGGAAAGCGGAAGAGGAGAAGAAGAAGCAAGAGCAGATCACCCAGCCCAAGGCGCCTCCCCAGATCGACAAGCCCCCCCGGGCGCGCCCTCCGAAAGGCGCCGAAGCGAGGGTCAAGGTCGCCCAGTTCAAGTTCAGCGGCAACACGGTCATCAAGACCAAGGAGCTGGAGAAGATCGTGGCGCCGTCCATAGGCAAGACGCTGACCCTCCGCGAGCTGTCCGAAGTGGCCGGTCTGGTGTCGGAGCACTACGCGGTCCAGGGGTTCATTCTGGCCCAGGCCTATCTGCCGCCGCAGGAAATCCGGGGCGGCGTCGTGGAGATCGCCATTCTGGAGGGGAAGGTCGGCAAGATCGGCGTCACGGGGAACACCCGCTACAAGTCGTCCACGATCGTTCGCGCCATGGAGCCGGTCCGCAAGCGGGGCATCATTCACGAGGGCACGCTGGAGACGGCGCTGAATGAAATGAACGACTATCCGGGCCTGAAAGTGCGGGCCGCACTCAAGCCGGGGGAGACGCGCGGTCTGACCGATCTGGAACTGACGGCCAAGGAGCGGATTCCCTACACCCTGGTGACGGACATCAACAACTATGGGTCGCGCCTCACCGGTCCCTGGGTCTACGGCGCGGAGATCGGGCTCGGCAATCTCAGCGGGCTCGGCGACAACCTGACCCTCAAAGGGACACGGTCCGACGACAATCTGTTTTTTACGAACGTCAACTACTTGATTCCGGTCACCAGCTTCGGGACCAAGTTGCAGTTCTCTTGGGCCCACTCCGAGAACGTCCTCGGCGAGGAGTTTTCGGCTTTGCGTCCAACGGGTCGGGCGGACATTGTCGCGGTGGAGATCTTGCAAACCCTCACCCGGACCGGGGCCTTGAGCCTTACGGCGGTGGGCGGGTTTGAGGCGAAGACCATCCGAAACCTCCTTGCGCAATTAGGGCCTTCTCCGGTGCTCGCCAGCAAGGATGAGCTCCGCATCTTCAGGTTGGGGCTCAGGGGTGACTATCGCGATCCGTTCCTGGGGCGCACCTACTTCGGCCTCACGGCGCATTATGGCGTGGATTTCTGGGGTGGCTCGGAACAGAATGCGCCGGGAACAAGCTTTCAGATAGTGGATGCGCAGGGGAATACGCAGGGCGCCGGGCCCGGCACATGGGGCAAGCTCACCGGCGATGTGGCGCGCTTCCAGTCGCTGGGCTTCCCCTTTATCCAAGGCCTTCCGGTCCTGCCGAAGGTGTTCAACGACAGTTACATGATCTTGCGCGCCACGGGGCAATTGGCCAACGACCGTCTGCTCTCCCCCGAGCGTTTCGCCATCGGCGGGTACTACACGGTGCGCGGTTACCCCGTCGCCGAACGGATCGGCGACAACGGCTATGCGGCGACGGCCGAAATGGTCGTGCCCATCCCATCGGGGGCGAAGGTCCCCTTCAGCAGTCTGGCCTATAAGGAGATGTTCCAGCTCGCCGCCTTCATCGACCACGCCGGCAACTTCGCCACGCCCCTGCAATCGACCACCCAGGGTGGGTACGGCTATTTGACCGGCGCGGGCGGGGGGATCCGGGTCAGCATCCCGTTCGGCGTGCGCGCGCCGGTGGATCGCGGAGTGCTTTCGCTCAAGATTGACTGGGCGTCGGCCATCGGGCGCCCACGCCCGAGCAGCCGTGATCAAGGCATCAGCCTGAACGACGTGTACGGCGACGGCGCCGCCGGCGTACTGTACGTGAGCGCCGCCCTGCGGTTCTGAGGCGCATGTCGTTAAACGTTCAACGTTAATCGTTAAACGCAGAAGCCTAAACCGATTCACGAATAACAATTAACGTATAACGGGTTCACAATGATGCACGCCTTCCGTGAGAGCCTCGACCCCGCCACCGCTCGGGTGAGAAGCCTGGAAGTCCGGCTTGCGCAGGAAACCCAGCGCTGTCTGCAACTGGATAAACAGGTGCAGGCCTTAAGCGAGCGCGCCGCTCAGGCGGTCGCGCGGATACACGAGCTGGAAGCCAGGCTTGCGGAGGGAGCCAAGCGAATATTGCAGATCGAAAAGCAGATGCAAGCCTTCCTCGGGAGCACGACGCACCCGATCGCTCAGGCCCGCAACCGGGAACCCCGCATTGTGGCGCGAGGGACGCCGTCTGCCGGGGTCATGCCACGGGTTGCGGGGAAAGCTCCCCGGCAGGCCAGGCGGAAGGGCTAGCCCGGTCTAATTTGTCATTCGTTGTCGTGAGGAATCATAAGTTTTTTGGGTGCGAGAGGCCTACAATGCCACCTTATCGTGTAAGGGCGGGGTATCAGGCCTCAGGAGGGTTCTTGCCCAACGGACTTCTTCTCTTCATACAGAGCTTGTAAGGAGGTCATCCCATGAGCGGTCGGAAAGCCAAATCCCAGCGTCGGGCGCGAGTAGGGGTGCCGCAAGACGTTAAACGTGAAACGTTAAACGTTAATGGGGGGTCTTCCCGAATAACGAATAACGTTGAACGAATAACGAATAACATGGTGAGGGGTTCTTATCTGGCGGCCGCCGGCCTGATGACCGGCGCGTTGGCCCCTGTCAGCGCGTGGGCGCTCCCCGAAGGCGGCACCGTCGCCAGCGGCTCCGCGACCGTCAGCACTCCGACCACGACTTCCATGCGGGTGGACCAGGCCACCGACCGCCTGATCATGGACTGGACGCGGTTCAACATCGCGGCCAACGAAGCCGTCCGCTTCCAGCAGCCCAGCGCCGCCGCCATCGCCCTCAACCGCGTGGCCGGTCAGGAGCCGAGCGGCATCTACGGTTCGCTGACCGCCAACGGGCAGATCTTCCTCATCAATCCGAGCGGCATCCTGTTCGGGTCGAGCTCGCGCGTCGATGTCGCAGCCCTCACCGCCAGTACCATGAACATCACGAACCAGGATTTTCTGGCCGGCAACTACCGCTTCAGCCAGATGGCGGGCTACGCCAATGCAGCCGTGGTCAATCAGGGCCTCATCACGGCGGGCCCGGGCGGGTACGTCGCGCTGTTGGGCGCCGCGGTCCGCAACGAAGGCGTGATTGTGGCCAATCTCGGCTCCATCGCGCTGGCCGCCGGCAAGGCCGCCACATTAGATATGCGCGGCGACGGCCTGATCGAGTTTGTCGTGACCGATGCCGTCTCCGGGGCCGTCAGCGGTCCGAACGGTGAGAGCCTCGCGGACTACGTCTCCAACACCGGCACGCTCCAGGCCGACGGCGGCATGGTAACGATGGAGGCCAAGGCCGCGACCGACATCATCAAGTCGGTGGTGAACCAGGAAGGTGTGATCCGGGCGCAGTCCATGGAAGAGCGCGACGGGCGCATCATCCTCTCCGGCGGCAGCGAAGGCATCGTCAGCGTCTCCGGCACGGTGGATGCCTCCGGCCACCGGATCCCCTCTCCCCTTGAGGGAGAGGGCCAGGGTGAGGGGTCTCAGGGTGAGGGGGGGCTTAAAGGCGGCTCCGTCACGATTACCGGCCAATACGTCGGCCTGTTCGGCGCGACCGTCAACGCCTCCGGCGACGCGGGCGGCGGCACGGTGCTCATCGGCGGCGACTTCCAGGGCAAAAACCCGGACGTGCAGAATGCGTTTCGCACCTATGTCAGCGCGGATTCCACGATCAACGCCGACGCCCTCACTGCCGGCGACGGCGGCAAGGTCATCGTGTGGGCGGATGACGTGACGCGCGCCTACAGCAGCATCACGGCGCGCGGCGGTGCGCTGGGCGGCGACGGCGGGTTGATCGAGACTTCCGGCCATTGGCTGGACGTGGCGGGCATCCGCGTGGATGCCAGCGCGCCGCTGGGCAAGTCCGGCACCTGGCTGCTCGACCCGGCCGACGTGACGATCACGACCTCGACGTCGAGCGGATCGTTCAGCGGCGGCAACCCCGATGTCTTTTCGCCGGACTCCGGCGTGAGTTCGGCCAACGTGAACGCCGATACCATCAACAGCACGCTGAACGGCGGCACCAGCGTCACCGTCACCACAGCGAACAACGGCACCAGCGGCAGCGGCAACGGTGACATCACTGTCTCCAGCGCCGTTTCCAAGACCGCTGGCGGCGACGCGACGCTGACTCTCCAGGCGGACAACGACATCTTCGTCAACGCGAACATCACCTCAACCAGCAACAAACTGCACGTCACGCTCAACTCGGACCACGACGCGAGCGGGGCTGGGGCCATTGGAATAGGGGGTACGATTGACAGCAACGGCGGCGACATCACGATGGGCGGTGGTACGAATCCGTTGACTACCCCTGCCATTGGCACCTTTACGCGCGCTGGGATTGGGATAGAAATCACCGGTACTTCAATAATCACCTCCGGTGCTGGCACCATCACCATGAACGGTCAAGCTTCCGAAACCTCCGGTGCCTCCAACGAAGACCTTGGCGTGTACATCCATAATGGTTCGAAGGTGATGAGCACGACCGGCGCGATCAACATAACAGGGACTGGAGGGACTTTTGGCACGAACGGCATGCGAATTGCTGATGGTTCACAGGTGCAAAGCACATCAGGTGCGATCACACTGACGGGAACCGGCGCGAGCGGCGGCAGCAGTGGAGATCACATTGGTATCCTCCTTCTGAATGGTGCGCAGGTGCTGAGTACATCGGGCTCGATCACCATGGTGGGGACTGGAGGCGGGTCCGTCGGCAACACGAGTGGCATTTCCTTCCAAGGTCCCCCCGCGACGGTGAGCAGTACCTCGGGCGACATCACCTTGATGGGGACTGTGGGAAGCGCAACGGGCTCAGGCATTTCGCTTTTGGGCTTGAGTACCATCGGCGGAGTCTCAGCTACCGGCAACATTACCCTGACTTCAGACACCGTTGATCTTTCCTCTGGCACCCTCCAGGGCGCCGGCGCGCTGACCTTACAGCCCCTCACCGCGAGCACCACCATCGGACTCGCCGGCGGCGCGGGCACGTTCAATCTGAGCACCACGGAACTGGGCAACCTCACGAACGGCTTCTCCGGCATCACCATCGGCCGCAGCGACGGCACGGGCGCGATCACCTTCGGCGATGGGGCAGGAGGCGGGCACACATTCTCCGATCACCTGACGCTCCGGAATCCCGGCGCGAGCGCGGGCGGCATCGCCATCAACGGTCCGTTGAGTGTCGGCGCCAATGACCTCACGTTGCAGTCGGGAGGCTCGGTTACGGACGGAAGCACGGGTAGCATTACAGCGGCCGGTCTGCGGGTCAGTTCGGCAGGCGCGACGCTCGATGCGGCCAATAACGTGACGACGCTGGCGGCCTCCATGAGCGGCGCTGGCAACAGTTTTACGTTCACCGGCGAGGCGGACGGCTTCACGGTCGGCACGGTGGACGGGGTGAGCGGGATCACGACGGCCGCGAGCACGGTGAGCGGGACAGCGTCGGGTGGGGTCACGCTGTCCACGACGGCGGGCGATATCACGATCACGAACAATGTGACGACGGGCACGGCCACCGTCGCCGACGCGGGGGTTGGAACGACGGCGCAGTCTGGGACGATTCAAGTGACTGCCGGCACCAACGGTAACATCCTCGGTGCGGGGGCACTGGTGACGGGTGGGGCCACGGTAACTGGTGGCGACGGCAACGACACCGCGACGGTCGGCAACATCACATTGAGCGGCAATGAGGTGTCGAGCGACGGGAGCAGTGCGTTCACAGTGACGTTTGGGACGCCCAGCGGCGGCGGGGGCACCAACACGGCGGGCTTGCTCAACGCCACCACCGATGGCGCGGGCGCATTGGGTGAGATTCGGATCACCAGCGGGGCGGCGCTGAAACTGGGGGCGTTGGACACGACCAATGCCGATGCGACGACGGTGGACGTGACGGTCACCGGCGGCAACACATTGACCTTCGCCAGCGCCAGCAATCTTGACATCGACAATATCACCTTCACCGCGGATGAAATAGACCTCACGGCGACGTTGACCGGAACCGGGACAATCACGCTCCAGCCGAACGCAAACGCTACTTCCATTGATATCGGCTCGCCGGCCGGCGGTACGGGCACGTTGGACATCACCGACACCGACCTTGGCAACCTGGCAAACGGCTTCTCCAGCATCACCATCGGCCGTTCAGCCGGCACTCATACCATCGTTGTCGGCTCTGCGACCTTCAACGACCCGGTGACGATCCAGACGCCGTCTGGCGGCTCGATCACGGTCAATGGGCAGATCACCGGCGCCGATAACGCTACGGTGACGCTGGACGGCCCCGGCGCGACGACGACCCTGAACGCCAACATCGTGACAGCGGGCAATGCCATTACGATCAGCGACAATGTGGTGCTGGGCGCTAATGTCCTCTTGGATTCGACAAATGCCAATGGCACGCCGGCGGGCGCGACCATTAATGTCACCGGCACGACGGATGCGGACCTGGCAGCCAACAATCGCACGCTGACCCTGACGGCCGGGACGGCGGGCAACGTCACGCTGACCGGGGCTGTGGGTGGTCTGCAGCCTTTGCAAACCCTGACGGTGACGGGCGCGAACAACGTGAGCCTGCCGGCCGTGACGACGCGGGACGGCGGGGTGAGCGTGACGGGGACGGCGATCACGCTGAACGGCGATATCCTCACGCAATCGATTGCAACGGCGGGGGCGGTAAGCCTGACCGGACCCGTCACGCTGGCGACCAACGTGACGATTAACACCGATGCTGTGACGACGGATGCGAACGTCAGCTTTGTGGGGGCGAGCAGCACGATCAACGCGGACGATGCGACGGTGAATGACCGGACGCTGACGGTGACGGCGGGGACAGGCACGGCGACGTTCGCAGGGATCGTGGGCGGCAGCCAGGCGCTGGCGGACATGGACGTGACCGCGGGCACGATCAACCTCAATACGACCGGCATCACGGTGGATGACGGCGCGGGCGGGGCGACGGCGACGTTGACGGGGGCGGTGGTGCTCGGGGCGAACGTGGCCATCGATACGGACGGGACGAACGACAACCACGTGACCTTTACGTCCACGGTCAATGCAGATGACTCCTCGACCAACAACCGCACACTGACGCTCACGGCAGGCGGCGGTACGGTGATATTCGCCGATAACATCGGGACGGGCGTGAACGGGGCGCTGGCGGACCTGGACGTGACGGCGGCGACGATTAACCTGAACGGGGCCACCGTGCAGGTGGACGATCAGGGCGGCAACACGGCCACGTTCACGGGGGCGGTGGTGCTGGGGACCAGTGTCACCATTGATACGGACGGGGCGGCTGACAACTCTGTGACGATCGGCGGGCCGGTCTCCGCAGGTGCGGCCGGGCGCGACCTGACGATCACCGCCGGCGCAGGGGCGGTTTCTCTAAGCACATTCAGCAACGGCGGCGGAGCGTTCGTCAACGATCTCTCGATCACAACCAGCGGCACTACTACCCTCAACGGCAACCTCTCGCTCGATCACGATGGGGCGGCGGATCCGGCGAGCCTGAGTGTCGTGGGTGGTGGCAATATCATCCTGGCCGCCAGCGTGACCATTGACACCGAGGATGGGAACGCGAACAACGGCGGCGCGGTGGACTTCGGCACGTCGGCGGTGTCGGCGAATGCGGCGGGCGTGGACCTCACGATCAACACGGCGGCGGTGGGCCAGACCGGTGGCACGGTAACGGTCGGGGCGTTCAGCAACGGCGGGGGCTTCTACATCAAGAACCTCTCCATTATTGCGGGGACGGTTTCTACGGGGGCGGCGACCGACGGCGTGATCAACCTGAACGGCAACATCTCGACGGACAACAATGGATTGGACGCAGGCTCCGTGACGCTGCGAGGCGCTGTGGTGCTGGCGACCAGCGTGACGATTGACACGGAGCAGGGCAACAACGGCAAGGGCGGTAATGTCTCCTTGAGCAACGGAATCGTGTCCGGCAATGCAGCGGGGCGTGACCTGACGATTGACACCTCATCGACGGACGTGCAGCTAGGAGGGACGGTCAGCCTGGGGACGTTCAGCAACGGCGGGGGCTCCTTTATCCACAACTTGGCCGTGACGACGACCGGTACATTTGGTTTCTCTGGTGGAGTCACCTTGAGCGGAAATATCTCCCTGGACGACAACGGCAGTGGCACGCCGGCGAGCTTCACGGTGACGGGCGGCGGACGCATTTTTAGGGAAGGTCTGAACGCGATTTTGACGATTGATACCGAGCAAGGCAACAATGCGGCCGGCGGCGCGGTGAACTTCGGCACCTCGGTTGTGTCAGGGCCACTGCAAACGTCCAGCGGCAGGAACCTTACCATCAACACGGCCACGACGGCGGCGGGGCAGAACGGCGGGGCGGTGACGCTGAACGCGTTTGACAACTTCGACAACAACTTTTTCTTCGTGAACAGCTTGTCGGTGGATACGTCTTCGGCCAGCGGCACAGCGGGGACAGTGACGCTATCGGGCAATATTTCGCTGGATGATAACGGCGGTGGCACACCGGCCAGCTTCGCGGTGACGGGCGGCGGCGGCATCGTGCTCACCACGTCGCTCACGATTGACACCGAAGACGGCAATACGGCTTTGGTGAACGGCGGGGCGGTGAACCTGGGCACCGGCGCGATCTCGGCCTCGGCGGCAGGGGTGGACCTGACGATCAACACCGCGACGACGGCGGTGGGGCAGACCGGCGGCGCGGTGACGGTGGGAGCGTTCGGCAGCAGCGGCGGGTCGTTCCTTAAAGATCTCTCCGTGGACACGCGGGCGGCGACCAACGGGCTGATCACGCTGAACGGCAACATCTTCACGGACAACAACGTAGCGGACGACGGCTCGGTCACGCTGGCGGGCAATCTGGTGCTGACGGCCTCGCGCACGATTGACACGGAGCAGGGCAACAGCGGCGTGGGCGGGAAGGTGGATCTCACCAATGCGACGGTGTCGGCGGATGCGGTGGCGCGCGATCTGACGATTGACACGTCCACGGGCGATGCGGGGGCGGCCGGCGGCGCGGTCTCGCTCGGGACGTTCGGCAGTGCGGGCAGCAACTTCATCAACGATCTGGCGATTACGACGACCGGCGGTACGGGCTCGGGCACGATTACCCTCAACGGCAATATTTCGCTGGATCACGACGGGGGGACGGATCCGGGCGACCTGACGGTCACCGGCGGCGGCAATGTCGTCCTCGCGGCGAGCGTGACGATTGACACAGAAGAGGGGAACGCGAACACCGGCGGCGCGGTGAACTTCGGCACGTCGGCGGTGTCGGGTGATGCGGCCGGGCGCGACCTGACGATCAACACAGCGACGACAAATGTCGGGTCCAATGGCGGCGCGGTGACGCTGAGCGCGTTCAACAATGCCGGCGGCAGCTTCGTGAATGATCTCTCCATCACCACCTCGGGCAGCACCACGGCGGGCACGCTGACGCTGAACGACAACATCACCCTGGACAACGGGGCCTACACGGTTACTCTGGGCACCGGCACGTACAGCCAGCCCGATAAGGACGTCAGCACCGGCAATGGGGCTATCACCATCACCGCCGATGCGATTGCGCTGACCGACAACACCGGCGACAACGCCTTCCAGAGCACGGGGACGCTGACGCTCAAGCCCTTCAGCGCGGCAACTACGATGTCGCTGGCGGGTGCTTCGACCTTCGACCTTTCGACCTCCGAGATCGCGGACCTGACCGGGACAGGCACGCCGACCACGATCGTGATCGGGGACAGCGCGGCCAGCACCGGGGCCATGACGATCGGCGGCGCGGTGGGCCTTGCCGGCAAGACCCTGGAGCTTCACGCGGGCTCGATCACCGACGGCGATACAACAGGCAACGTCATCTCGGCTTCATCTCTGCATCTGCATGCGCGGACGGGGGACGTCGGCGGAAGCGCGACCAACAACGCCATTGATACGAACGTCGCCACCCTTACCGGGGCGGCCGACACGACCACGAAGGGTATCTTCGTGAATGAGACGGACGGCGTGGCGATCGGCGCCAACGATCTGACGACCAAGGGCGGCGAGATCAGGCTCACCGCGGGCGGGACCGTGACGGGCGCCGTGGGCAGCGACATCGTGACGGACAACATGGGTAACTCGGCGGCAGGCGGGAGTGTCACCATTACCGTGACCGGCGCGGGCAACGGCGTGAATCTTGCGGGCGCGATCAATACCACCGGCGACGACGGCATAGGCGCGCCGGGATTCGCCGGAGGCAATGTCACGATCACGGCGGCCGACGGCTCGATCAACGTGGCCGGCATCACGGCCGTGGGCGGAATCGGGTCTTCCGGTGCTGGTGGGTCGGGCGGCACCGTGCTCTTGCACGTCACGGACGCGGACTCCTCCGGTCGGAACATAACGGCAACCGGGACCATCGATACTCGCGGCGGCAACGAGCCGGGGACGACTTTTGAAGGCGGCGCCGGCGGCACGGTAACAATCGCGATCACAGATCTCGGTGGGGCGGCCGGCATCGGCTCCGTGAGCGTGGCGGCGATTACCACGAGCGCGGGGGTCGGCGATACGTCGCAGACGGCCAACGCGGCCGGCTTCATCTCAATCTTTGGGCTCCACGGCACCATCACGCTGAACGGCGCCCTCACCGCCGTAGGCGATGGGGTGTCCACGGGTGTAGACGACGGCGGCGTATTCCTGAACGGCGACAAGATGGTGCTGGCCGGCGGCTCGATCAACGTGGACCGCGGCACTGTCACACTGAAGCAGAGCACAAATGGACTCGCGATTGACCTCGGATCCGCCACCGACGCGGCGACGGCGATTGAGCTGTCCGCCGCCGAGCTGGATACCATCACGGCGGGCACACTTCGCATCGGCGATGCGTTCAGCGGCAACCTGTCGGTCACGGCCGCGATTGCCCCGACCGGCACGACGGTGCTCTCGTTGCAGACCGGCGGCACGATTACGCAGGCGGCCACGGCGACGATCACGGAGACGGACCTGGCGTTGCGCGCGGGTGGGGCGATCACGCTCAATGAGGCGAATAACGTCACCACGCTGGCGGCGACGACCACGGCGGCGGGGGCGATCAGCTTCACCGACGCCAACGGACTGACCGTTGGGGCGGTGGACAGCGTGAACGGCGTATCGACCAACAGCGGCAACATTACGTTGATTGCGACCACTGGCGGTTTGACAGTGAGCGACACCGCGGCGACGCACGACGTGGACGCGGGGACGAGCACGGTGAGCCTGCAGGCGCAGGGGGTTGATCAACTGCTGACGGTGACCGGCAACGTGCGTGGCACGGGCGGGATTTCATCCTACTTCGCCGACAACATGACCCTCAGCGGCACGACAACGGCAACCGACATGCTGCTCGCGCAGAACACGGGTGCCGGTGGCGTGGCGATCGAGCTGGGCGGGGCAACGGCGGATTCGGCAGGTGTGCTGCGTCTGAGCAGCGCGGAGCTCAACACGATCGTCGCCTCCAACGGCTTGCGGGTGGGCAATGCTTCGAGCGGCGCCATTTCGGTGACCGCAGCAATTGCGCCATCCGGGGTGAGCACGCTTGTGTTGCTTGCGGGCTTCGGTTCGATCACGCAGACCGGGAGCTCGACGATCACGGTGAGCAACCTTCTGGTGGATGCGCCGACGGTGAACCTCAATGAAGCCAACAGCGTAAGCACGCTCGCGGGTGAGGCATTTGGCGCGGGATTGGGACCGTTCGGGCCGTTTACGTTCAAGAACGCTGGGGCGCTGACCATCGGCAGCGTTGCGGCGGCCGGCGGATCCTTCGACGGCATCCTGACGCAGAACCAGCCGATCACGATCACCACGAATACCGGTGGCCTGGCGGTGAGCAACACGGTGGTGGCGCAGGATGTGGATGCGGGCACGAGCACAGTGAGCCTGCGTGCGGCTGGGGACAATCAGCTCTTGAGCATCGCCTCGGGCGCCGGGGTGTCGGGCACGGGCGGGGTGACCTTCACGGCTGACCGGATGAATATCGCGGGCACGGTGACGGCCACGGGGGCGACGGCGCTGCTCAAGCAGGAGACCAACAACCGGCTGATCACGCTAGGCACGGACGACGTGGATGCGACGACCGCGACCACCGGCACGCTGGGTCTGACGAGCGCCGAACTCAATCAGGTGACGGCGGCGGGTACGCTCAAGGTGGGCGATACGAACAGCGGCAACCTTTCCGTCACGGCGGCGATTGCGCCGAGCGGGACGAGCACCCTGTCGCTGCAGACCGGCGGAACGATCACTCAGACCGCCGGCTCCACGATTACTGAAACGACCCTGGCCACCAGCTCTGTAGGCGGCACGACGCTCACCGAGAACAATGCCGTCAGCAACTTCTCCGCCACGAACGCCACGAGCGGCCATATCCAGTTGACGAACACGGGGGCGCTGCAGGTTACCGGGATCACCCAGTTAGGCACGGGCCAAATCGTCGTATCAAACACCGTTACCATCACGGTGTCCGGCGCGATATCCAGCAGCGATGCCGCGAATCTGATCGCAACCGGGACTAGCAGCGACATCATTCTCAATGCTGCAGTCAATTCCACAACCGGGCCGAATATCCTGACGGCGGATGATGATGTAGCGCTGAACGTCGGCGGCACTGTTGGCGCTTCTACGACCGGGGGGATTGTCATAACCGCTGATAACGATGGTGGCGGAGTTGGTACCCTTTCGACGAGCGCCGCGATCGGTAACGCGTCCGCTGGTACCACGACCCTACAAGGGGCAGACATCTCTCTTGGAGCGTCGGTCTCGGGCTCTGGTGCTCTGACCATTCAACCTTCGACTGCCGGCGCACCCATCGGTCTGGCGGGCGGCGCCGGCGCGTTCAACTTGACCTCGACCGAGCTAGGCTTTCTCCAGGACGGCTTCTCCGGCATCACCATCGGTCGCAGCGACGGCACGGGCGCCATCACCTTCGGCGACGGCGGAGGCGCAGGGACCGGCCATACATTCTCGGATCATCTGACCCTGCGAAACCCATCCGGCGGCAGCATCACGATTGACGACCCGCTGAGCGTGGGCGCGAACAACCTGACGCTGACCTCCGGCGGCGCCATCGGTACCATTGCCGTCACCATCACCGCCAATACGCTCACTACGACGTCGGTAGGCGGGACGTCGCTGGACTTCGTCGGTGGAAATGCGGTGAGCGTGTTCAATGCCACCAACACTACGAGTGGGAACGTCACGCTGACCACCAGCGGCGCCGTGACCATCGCGAGCGTCAGCCAGTCGGGTGGGGGGTCCGTCTCCGTGACCGCCAACACCAGCGACATCAGCGTGGCCAATAGTGGCGTCTCCGCCGGCGCCGGCAATGTGACCTTCGAAGCCACGGCGGGCAGTATCCTCGACAGCACCCCGGCGGATGACACGACCGAGAATATCACGACGAGCGGCATGGTCACGCTGAAGGCGCTCGGGGCGACCGGCTCGATCGGCGCGTCAGGCGATGGCGATATCGACATTGCGTCCAGCACCAATCTTGTCCTGCGAGCCGGCGGCAGCGTCTTCGTGGCTGCGACCGCTGCTCTCACCGACCTCTCGCTGACTGTGGATCCCGGCTCGGGCGCGAACACCTACAGCGTGACCGATAACGCGGTGGGCGGCATTGACGAAACCGGCTTCTCGGTCACGGACAGCGGCACCGACATCTTGATCAGCAACCTGCGCCGGGAGGACAGCACCAACGTCAATTTCTCGGTCACGGGCACAACCGGCCACGTCTCCATTGACGAACTGGCCGTCCAGGCCGGCGCAGGATCGGTTACCATTCAGTCCACCCTGGGGAATATCCTCGACAGCACGCCGGGTTCAGACACCAACGCGAACATCACGACAACCGGCGCGGTGACATTGCGAGCCCCCGCCGGCTCGATCGGCGCGACCGGCACCGGCGACATTGACATCTCCGGCACCACCAATGTCACGCTGGCGAGCAACAACGGCACCTTCGTCGGGAGCGACACAGCAGTCGCAAACCTCACGTTGGACAACCTCGATCCCACGACCGGCGCCGTGGACTTCTCCTTCTCGGACGGCAGCACCACCATCACGATCGGTGAGGCGGCAGGGAATAATCTCCAGGTCAATGAGGTCACCAGCACCACCAACGGTTTCAACTTCACGTTGACGGCGCCGGCCAACAGCATTGTGCTGGCCGACAGCGCCATTGACGTCACAGGCACCACCACCAGCGTGACTCTGACCTCGCCCGGCTCGATCACCGATGCGTCCGGGTCCACCAGCGTCACGATCTCCAACGGCACTCTGACATTGAATTCGGCCACCGGCATCGGCACCACCATCAACCCGCTGAATACCGCCTTGCAAGGCAACCTCGCCATCAGCAACACCACGTCGGGGGACATCGTCATTACGAACAGCGGTGATGTGGTGCTGACCAGCTATTCCAACACCGGGACCGGCGCCTTCATCTTCACCGCGGGCAGCTCGTTCACGAACGCCGTGGATATCATTCAGGCCGGCGACATCATTCAAACCACTCTAGAGGGTGTGGATGCCACCGACGACATCACGGTGAACTCCGGCATCACGCTGGAGTCCACCGGCGGCAAGGTCCAGCTTAGGGCGGCCGACGACATCATCCTCAAGGACGGGGCCACGGGCAACGCGACCGAGGTAAAGACAACCGGCGTGGCCGGCGCGGGTCGGACGGTGGAGCTGTCGGCTGCCTTCGGTGATACCGACAGTGTCGGCACGGTCAATATCGGTGAAACCGCGACGGACGACTTCATCACCGTCTCGTCGGTGGGCACCGGAACGGACGCGATCACGTTGCGAGGCCGGGACCTCTTTATTGCGACCCCGGGAACCGATGATCCCACGGTGAGCGCGGCGGAGTCAGGCGCTGGCATCCGGCTGTTCACCTCGCAGGGGACGCAGACGATGGAGATCGGCGGCGCGGGTGCCGCGACCTTCAACGTGTCCGATGACGAGCTTAACCGGCTCACCGACTTCGACACGCTGACCATCGGCGAGACCGGGGTCCAGAGCGCCACGATCACGCTGGTCACGGTGGACCATGCCACGGTCAATGATGCCGCGTACGTGGTGAACAGCAACGCCGCAGGAGGCGGAATCGTCCTGAATGACGCGGGGACGGCGACGGCCTTTGCAAGCGGCGGGGCCGGTGCTATCACCTTGGACGCGGACACCGCCGGCGTCACGGCCAGCCAGGCCACGGGCGCCAATGCCGAGCTCTCCACCACAGGCACGATCACGATCACCAGCGACGGCGTGGTCGGCACCAGCACGAACCGGATTCAGTTCCCGGCGACTCAGGACGATGTCAACGTCACGACGACCGGCGCAGGCGACGACGTCTTCCTGAACGGCCTCGGCGCCCTGACCCTGGGCACAATCTCAACCACCGGCGGCCACATCGACGTGAACACGGCCACGGATGCGGCCTATCTGCTCACGGCGGCAGGCAACATCAGCTCGGGCGGCGGGAACATCTCTCTGGCGGCCAGCGGCGGGGTCACGGTCAATACCACGTTCTCCGTGAACAGCGGGACCGGGACGCTGTCCGTAAATGCTGACAGCGACACGACCGGCGTGGGGACGCTCACCCTCAGCGGAACCGGCACGCTGACGTCGGCCAACACGACGGCCAACGCCATCACGATTCGCGCGCAGGACATCAGTCTTAGCGGAACGTCGGACATTAGCGCGACCGGCGGCACAGCGGCCGGGGTCAACATCTTCTCGACGCAGCCTACCCAGGCCATGGACATCGGCGGCGCGGGCGGCGCGGCCGGCATCAACCTCGACGATACGGAACTGGCGGACATCAGCACTTACGTGACACTGACGATCGGCGAGAGCACGGTCCAGAGCGGCACGATCACGGTCACGACGTTTACGGGATCGGTGGCGGGCAACATCATCGTCAATTCCAACAGCGGCACGGGCGGTATCGTCCTCGTGGATAACAACGACGGTCTCGAAACCGGCGCGGCGGTACGGAGCAGCGCAGGGACGGGCGCCATCACGTTGCGCGGCGGGACCGGCGGCATAACGACGACGACCGGCGCCAACACGACGCCGGAGGTGTCGACCACCGGCACGATCACGCTGAACACGACGAACGGCACGGTCGGCGCAAGCGGCAACCGCATCCAGTTCCCTGGAGGACAGGATCAAGTAGTCGTCGGCACCACGGGCGCCAACGGCGACGTATTCCTGGAGGGCCTTGGGGTGCTGACCCTCGGCACCGTCACCACAACCGGCGGAGACTTGACGGTCACCGTCGGCGCCGGGAGCACCCTGTCGGTGGAGAACATCAGCACCAGTGGTGGCGCGATCAGCCTGGACGCCAATACCGGTCTTTTGACGCAAGGTGCTACGTTCACGATCTCTGCTGCTGGCGGGGCGATCACCCTGACGGCGGACGAGATAACACTAACCGATGCCAATTCGGTCAGCGGAACCAGCACGATCACCCTCCAGCCCTCGGCGGACGGCGTGTCCATTGACATCGGCTCGCCGGCCGGCGGGACCGGCACGCTGGACATCTCCGATACCGACATTGCGGCATTGGCCAACGGCTTCTCCGGCATCACCATCGGTCGGGCGACGACCGGAACACATACCATTGTGATCGGGTCTTCAACCTTCACCGATCCCGTGACCATCCAGGGGCCCTCTGGCGGCAGCATAACCATTAACGGTACCGTGAGCATGAACAGCAACAATCTCACGCTCACCTCCGGCGGGACCATCTCGCAGAGCGCTGCAATTTCATTGGCCAACCTGCTAACCACGAGCTCCGTCGGGGGCACGACCCTCAATAGTGCGAATACCGTCTCGAGCTTCAACGCGACGAACAGCACGAGCGGCGACATCAGCCTGACGAACACAGCGGCGACGCTGGACGTGACGGGGATCACCAATAACTTCAGCGGCGGGAACGTCACCGTCACCAACACCGGCAACCTGACGACGAGCGGCGCGATTACGGCCACGGGAACCGGCCAGGTCTCCGTGACCGCCGCCGGCGCGGATAATACCTTGACGCTGGGCAGTTCGGTCAGTACCGGCTCGGGGGGGATCGAACTCATCGCTGACCGTGAAGCGCTCGGCGGGGGCACGGTGAACGGGGGCATCGTGCTGCTGCGTCCGTACACCAACGGGCGGGCGATTGACATTGGCAGCGCCAACGATGCGGCCGCAGCGCTGGAATTGTCCCAGGCCGAACTGGATATCGTCACCGCCTCGACATACCTGGCGATCGGCGATGGGAATAGCGGAGCGGTCACGGTCACGGCGCCCATTGATTATTCCACGACGGGCTGGACCACAGCGCAGATCCTCGGCAGTTCCATTTCCCAGACAGGGGGCTCCACGCTGACCATCCCCACACTCATGGTGCGGGGGAAGAATGGCTCGATTACATTGACCGAAGCCAACGAGGTGACGACGCTGGCCGCCAACATTGAAACGGGCGCAGGGAGCATCTCGTTTACCGACGCCACGGGGCTGACTATCGGAACCGTCAATACGATTGTGGGAGTGAGCACGGCCAGCAACAGCGGCATCACGATCACAGCCGGCGGGACCCTGGCGATCACGGAGAATGTGAGCGCGAACGGGAACGGGAGCGTGACCCTGGACGCCAATGGCGCGACCGCCGATGTGACGGTGGCGGCCGGCAAGACGGTGCAGAGCGGCACGGGAAACATCCAGATCACGGCAGACCGGGACATCACGCTGACGACGACGGCGGCGGTGACGACGACATCCACAAGCACGGTCACCCTTACGGCTGATGCTGACACAAGCGGCACCGGGGCGATCACCACGGGCAGCGGCGGGATCAATGCCGGAACGGGCTTGGTGAGCTTGAGCGCGGCCACGGGGATCACGGCCACAACGGCGGTGACGACCTTGCAGGCATCGAACACGACAAGCGGCGACATCGACGTGACTGACACGGCGGGCGGACTCACCATCGGCGGCACGGGCATCAGCCAGACCGGCAGCGGCAGCATAAGCATCTTCGCGGACGGCGGAAACACTGACCTCACGGTGTCCGCCGGCATCACCCGCAACAATGCGGCCCCAGGTTCGGTGACCTTGCGGGCCGACAACAGCATCATCTTCAACACCAGCGCGGACGTGACGGCCTCAACCTCCGCTTCGACCGTGACGCTGAATTCCGACCGCGACGCCAGCGGCGCCGGGGCGATTTCGCTCGGCTCCGGCACGGTGATCACCAGCAACAACGGCGACATCACGCTGGGCGGCGGGAGCGGTAACCCGCCGGTTGCAGCGGCCGCCGGCACGGCAAGCAACACCGTCGGCATTCAGCTTGATGGCGCGACGATAAGTTCCGGCGGTGGGGCTGTTAGTTTGAGAGGCACAGGGAATACACCGGTCGGCGCACACGGAGTTCTTCTCCAAAATAGCGCCGTCGTCCAAAGCAGCACGGGAAACATCACGATTACTGGCGTGTCCGGCCTGGCCGCAGCGGGTTCCTTTGAGAATGGCGTTCTCATTGAATCAGGATCGGACGTCACGTCGACGTCTACCGGTGGCATTTCGATCACCGGCACAGGTGGGGATGGGACCAACAGCAACTTCGGCGTACGCGTGACCGGCGCTGGCACTTCCGTGTCTGCCGCCGGTGGTGCGATCGACATCACCGGTAACCGTGGAAGCGCGACCGGCACCGATAACTATGGAATTTTCGTTGACTCTGGTGGGTTAGTGCAATCAACCGGTGCAGGCAACATTACGCTGATCGGGGGCGGCGCAGCGACAGGAACGAACAGTAACATTGGGGTACGGATTGGTGACACCGGTACGGTGGGTACCACTTCGTCTGGCACTATTAGCATTACCGGAACCGGTGATGGGTCGGGAACATTCAACGCAGGAATTGTAATATCAAACAATGGGCTGATCGAGTCAACCGCTGCGGTCGGCGGCGGGACCATAACGCTAACAGGAACCGGGGGATCTGGAACAACCAGCACTCATGGCATCCAGTTCGCTGGTCAATTAGCTGGTGGTCCAGTTAGGGTATCCGCAACAAGTGGCGATATCAGCCTTACGGGTACAGCCGGTGGCACGAGCGGCATCGGCGTGGCTTTGGATACCGGGTTATCAACCTTTTCGACCACGATTGAATCGCTCGGAAGCGCCGCAATCGCGATCCAGGGCACAGGCGCCGGAGGTTCAGCCGGCATCTCTTCGACTGTAGTGGCGAATACGATCGGAGGAGCTTCGGCCACCGGCAACATCACGCTGACGACTGACAGCATCGACATCCCTACCGCCACTCTCCGGAGCACCGGCGCGCTGACGCTACGGCCGCTGAACGATGCCACTTCCATTGGTGTCGGGACGGGTGCAACGGGCACGTTCAATCTGAACGGGACGGAAATAGGGAACATCACCGACGGCTTCTCCGGTATCACGATCGGGCGGGCAACGGGCACTCATACGATTGATGTTCGCGCCGTCACCTTCAACGATCCGGTGACGATTCAGGCGCCGGTGGTCGGCGGCTCGATCACGGTTAATGGGGCGATCACGGGCATGGGCGATGCGTCTGTCACACTGGACGGCCCGAGCGCGACGACGACCCTGAACGCCGACATTACTACTGAAGGCGATTTCATCACGATCAGCGACAACGTGCTGCTCGGCACGCCCGCCACGGTCACCCTGGACACCACCGCCAACAGCAACCCAACCGGCGCCAACGTGACGATCGCCGGGACAATTGACGATACCGGCGGGGCCAGCGGCCTGGTCATCAACGGTGGTACTGGCGGCACGGTCCTGCTCCAGGGCGCGATCGGAACCACGACACCGATCGCCAGCCTGACCGTTGACGGCAACAACATCTCTATCGCGAACATCGGGGTGGCCCTGACTGCCGGCGTGACGGGTGTAACCGACGTGGACGCCGCGAACCAGTTGACGTTCACCGGAACGGTCTACCACACGAACGCGGCGACGTACGAAGCGGCTTCCGGGCAGAACTTCCTGGTGAATGGCGGGGCGACGACGACGTTCAGCGCCACCGACGACGCGATCAGCTTCAACACGGCGAACCTCCTGCTGGCGGACGGGTCGAACCTGGTGGTGACGAGCGGGGGCGGGGCGATCACGGCGCTGGCGATCCGGGGCACGAGCTCCGAGGACGTGACGTTGACGTCCACGGGCGGCACGACGAACACGGTGAGCGTGGGGGCGATCGGCACGGCGGATGAGATCGAGACGGTGGCGATCAGTGGGTCGGCCGGGATCACGCTCAACGGCAACATCACGACGGCGGATACGGCGACGAACACGGTGACGCTCACGGGTCCGGTGACCCTGGGCGCGGCGGTGACCATCGACACCGACAACACCACCAACGACGGCAGCGTGACGATCTCCGGTGCGGTCTCGGGCGATGCCGCTGGGCGTGACCTCACGATCACCGCCGGCACAGGGGCAGTTTCACTGGGCGCGTTCAGCAACGCCGGCGGCGCCTACATTAATGATTTGTCTATCACGACAACCGGCGCGATCACGCTGAACGGCAGCATTTCTCTCGATGACGACACGGCGGGCGATCTGGCGAGCCTTTCAATCACTGGTGGCGGGAACGTCATCCTGGCCACGAACGTGACGATTGATACTGAGCAGCTCGGCGACGCGGCAGGCGGTTCGGTGAGTCTCGGCTCCGCCGGAGTCTTCTCGACGGTCTCAGGGAATGCAGTGGGCCGACAACTGACCATCACCACATCCGGCCTGACGAACGGCGGCGCGGTCTCCTTGGGAAGCTTCTCCGATACGGGCGGCGGATCCTTCGTCGGGACACTCACCGTCACGCGTGGCAATGCCGCTGTTACGCTGAACGGGGACATCTTTTTGGATGACGCAGGCGTGGGCCTTCCAGCCGCTCTGACCATAATTGACACCGGCAACGTTATTATTGCCACATCCCTAACAATTGACACTGAGCAGGGCAATACTCCCGGCGTGAACGGCGGGGCAGTGAGCTTCGGCTCAGGGGCGATCTCGGCGTCGGCAGCTGGGGTGGATCTGACAATCAACACCGCGACGACGGAACCGGGACGCACGGGAGGGAACGTAACCCTGGCCTCGTTCAATAGTGCGGGGAGCTTCTTTATCAATGACCTGTCCGTTGACACAAGAGCCACGACCAACGGGACGATCGGAATTGGTTCAGGTATTAATACTGATAACAAAGCAGAGGACGACGGTTCGGTGACATTGGCGGGCAACTTCCAAGTGGTGGGCGCACCAACGATTAATACCGAGCAGGGCAATGACGGAGTGGGCGGCGCAGTGGATCTGACCAATGCGGTGGTCTTTGCGCTAAATGCCGTGTCCGGGCTGTTTATTGACACCTCCACGACGGCGGCTGGGCAGAATGGGGGAGCGGTGGCGCTGGGCACAATCAGCGACAACGGCGGCGGGTTCTTCCTCAATGGCTTCTCGATCACGACGACTGGTGGCGCGGGTGGCACGGCGGGCACAGTGACCTTGAACGGCAATATCTTGCTGGAAAGTAACTTCCCAGTCACTGGCGGTGGGAACATCATCCTGGCCAGCAGTGTTACGATCGACACGGAACAGGGCAATGACGAAGCGGGTGGGTCCGTGAACTTCGGCACCTCGGCGGTCTCGGCCAATGCCCCGGGGCTTGACCTGACGATCAACACAGCGACGACAAATGTCGGGTCCAATGGCGGTGCGGTGACCTTGAGCACGTTCAACAGCGCGGGCGGCGCGTTTGTGAACGCGCTGACCGTGACCACCGCGCCGGGCGCCGGGGGCACCGGCGGCACGACAACCCTCAACGGCAGCATCAGCACCGACGGCGGTGGGACGGTGGACTTCTCCAATGCGACGGCGGTGAGCCTCGGCGCCAATGTGACGATTGACACGGACGCGGCGGGCGCCGCCACCAACGGCGGCGCCGTGACGTTCGGCACCTCGACGATCAACGGCAACGCGGCCGGGCGCACGCTGACGATTGACGCCTCGGCGGACGGGAGCGGCACGGCCGGCGCGGTCACGCTGGGGCCGGTGGGCAACACCACGCCGCTGGCGACCCTGACGGCTTCCGGCAGCACGCTCAGCCTGCAGGCCGTGACGACAACCGGCGCGATCATCCTGTCCTCTTCGGACGGTACGACCCTGAACGGCGCGGTGGATGCCGGGTCCGGCACCGTGGCGATCAACGTGAACACCGATGGCGTGGGCGCGAACGATTTCACGATGGCGGCGGGGAGTTCGATCACGACGACGGACGCGACGGGCGCGGCGGTGGCGATTACGGTCAACGACAATGCGGACGGCGGTGTGGGCAGTGCGGCGCTGCGGGGGATCAGCACGGGCTCCGGCGGCACGATCACGGTGACAACGGCGAACTTCGGCGCGGGCTGTGCCTGTTCGATCACGCAGGCGGCGGGCACGCTGAATGTGGGCACGGGCACGGTGGCCTTGACGACCGGCGGCACGAGCGCGATCGGCACGGGCGCGAACCCGATCATGACGACGGCGGGTACCATCACGGCGGCGGCGACCGGCGGCGACGTGGTCATCACGGAGTCCGACGGCGCAGACTTTACGTCGACCACCTCAGGGACCGGTGCGATCACGCTCACTTCCACGACCGGCACGCTCAACATTGCGGGCGCGACGACGACCGGCAGCGGCGCCATCACCTTGAACAGCGGCGATGATGTGACGTTGGCGGCGGCGGTCGGTGGCGGCGGCTTCAGCGGCACCGTCACGGTCAACGCGAATACCGACGGCGCCGGAAGCAATGGTTTCGCGATGAACGCGGGCGGCTCGATCAGCACGACCAACGCCACTGCCAATGCGGTCAAGATTTTCGTGAACACGGCGGTCGGCGGAAACGGTGGCGCGACGTTGCGAAGCATCGATGCCGACACCACGTCCGGCGTCGTGACCGTGGACGTTGTGAACGGCTCGGCGACGGGCGGCGCGATCAGCTATGCGGCCGGCACGATCACGGCGGCGACTCTGAACGCGACCGCATCCAGCGGGATCGGCGACGCGAGCGCGCTGCAGACGGCGGTGAGCACGCTGACGTTCAGCAACACGACGAACGCGGTGCAGGTGACGAACACGCTGGCGGGCGGGGTGACGGTGTCGGGGACCAACGCGGGGACCGGGGCGGTCAACCTCACTGAGGCGGCGGGCAGCCTGACGGTGGGCACTGGCGACATCACGACGAACAGTGGGGCGGTGACGCTGGTGGCCAGCGTGTTGAACAAGGCGATCAATGCGGCGGCGGGTTCCGACGTGGTGACGACGGGGGGCGCGACGGCGGGGGCGGCGATCACGCTCCAGGCGGACAACATGAACCTGGGCGGCGCGCTCACGTCGGGGACGGGCCTGGTGACGCTCACGCCCACGACGAATGCGACGGCGATCCAGGTCGGCACGGGCGCCACGGACGCGGCGGGCGTGTTGGGGTTGGATAACACGGAACTGGCAGCGATCACGAGCACGGGCGGGCTGACCATTGGCTCGGCGACCAACACGGCCGGGATCACGGTGGTGGGGGCGGCGAGTGCGGCGGGGGTGACGGGGGGCACGCTGACGCTGCAGAGCAACAGCGGCAGCATTGCGGTGAACGACACGCTGACGGGGGCGGTGGACACAACGCTGACGACAGCGAGCGGCAACATCACGTTTGATCCGGATGGGGCGGTGAGCGCGGCGGGCAAGACGGTGACGCTCACGGCGACGGCGGGCAACATTGAAGGGGATGCGGCGGCGTTCACGAACGTGACGGCGAGCACCCTGAATGCGACGGCGTCCACCGGTATCGGCAGTACCAACGCGATCGAGACGAATGTAGCGACGCTCAGTGCGACCAACACGGGGGCGGCGGGCAACATCAGCATCGTTGAGGCCGACGCTGTCACGGTCGCGGCGCTGAAGCAGACCGGGGCGAGTGCGGGCACGGTGACCTTGGTGTCCACGGCGGGCGGCATTGCGCTCAACGACGGGGCGGTGGTCAGTAACGCCGGTCTCATCACGCTCACGGCGGCGACGACGATTACGGATGCGGACGCGGGCACGACGGCCAGCATCACCGGCGCCGGGCAGGCGACCTTGAGCGCGGCCACGGGCATTGGCTCGGCGGAAGCGATCGACACAGCCGTCGTCACCCTCTCGGCGACCAACACGGGGGCGGCGGGCAACATCAGCATCGTTGAGGCCGACGCTGTCACGGTCGCGGCGCTGAAGCAGACCGGGGCGAGTGCGGGCACGGTGACCTTGGTGTCCACGGCGGGCGGCATTGCGCTCAACGACGGGGCGGTGGTCAGTAACGCCGGTCTCATCACGCTCACGGCGGCGACGACGATTACGGATGCGGACGCGGGCACGACGGCCAGCATCACCGGCGCCGGGCAGGCGACCTTGAGCGCGGCCACGGGCATTGGCTCGGGCGATGCCATCGAAACATCACTCACGAGCCTGACTGCGACGAATACCGCCGCCGGCGCCATAAGCATCGACGAGACGGACGGCATTACGCTGACCTCGATTACGACGGCGAACGGGGCGATCACGATCACGACGGGCGGGGCCACGGTGGTGACGAACGTGACGGCGACGAGTGGGGCGGGCGCGGATGCGAACGACATCAGCATCACGGCCTCGGCGGGCGACATCACGGTCACGACGGTCAACAATGCGAACGCCTTGGGCGATGTGACGATTCAGGCGACGACGGGGGACATCCTGGACGCCACCTCTACCATCACGGCCGACGTGGTGACGCTGACGGCGGGCGGGGCGGATGGCGATATTGGGGCCACTGGGACGCCGATTAATACGACGGCGACGTCGTGGGTGCTGGCGGGGGCGGGTACGGGCGATGTGGTCGTGACGGACGTGAATGCGATCACCGTGACCTCGGCGACCTCAGGCACCGGCGTCATCACCCTGAACACGGTGGGGGGCCTTCTCACGCTCGCCGGTAACGTCACGACGTCCGGCAACGTGTCGCTCTCGGGCTCTGGTGTGACACAGAATGCGAGCACCACGGTGAACGCCGGCAGCGGCGTGATTCAGGTGGTTGGCGGCGGGGCCGCCATTGACCTGGACGGGACCCTGACGACGACGAGCAATTTCGCGACGGCCATCACCATCCGGAACGCCTCGACGGTGGACCTGGGCACCACGACGGCGGCCAGCGGGACGGTGGTGGTGGGCGTGGGCCAGGACGTCACCGGGGTGCTCACCCAGGCCGGCGGCGCCATCACCGCCAGCGCCCTGAGCCTGAGTACGAACAGTACGGTCACTCTGACCGACGCTACCAACGATGTGGCAACGCTCTCAGGCACCAGCAACGGGGCGCTGCAGTACACGGACGCGACCGGCTTCACGGTCAATGCGCTGAGCAGCACGGGCAACACAATTACCTTGATCGCCTCCACCGGTAACATGACGATCGGCGGGGCGGTGAACGCCGGCGCGGGGAATCTGACCCTGACGGCGTCGGCGGGGACGGTCAGTGAGTCCACCGGGACCCTCAGCGGGGCGCTGCTGACGACGAGTTCGGTGGGCGGCACGACGCTCAACAATGCCAACACCGTGAGCAGCTTCAACGCGACGAACACGACGAGCGGTAATATCGAGCTGACGAACACGGCGGCGCCGCTGACGATCACCGGCATTTCCAATTCAGGTGGCGGGGACATCATTGTCGGCAACACCGGCGAGATCACCACGACCGGAGCCATAACTGCGGCCGGCGCTGGCGCGGGCATCACGATCACGGCGACGAGTCCCGTAACGGTCGGGGACAATATGACTGCTGCGGACACCATTGTCCTGACCGCCTCTGAGATTTCCGATGCGCCAACTTTTGCGGATGACCTGACGGTAAACACAGGCGTGACTGTTCAGTCTACGGCCTCAACCGTGACCTTGCGGGCGGGTGATGATGTAGTTTTGCAGGCGGGATCTACTGTTAATGGCGCAACGGGGGTAACGATCACGGCGGCATTTGGCGATCTCGATGGCGCTGGCACAGCAACGCTGAATGGCGGCATCATTTCGGGTGGTGCCGTGACCATGACAACCACAGGTGACCTTACACTTGGTTTCATTGATGCGGCAGGTCAGACTGTAACGTTGACAAGCACGGCTGGAGCCATCATTGACGGCAATGCCGGCACCAACAACCTCAACGCGGCGACGGCGAATCTGTCAGCGGCACAGGGGATCGGGTCGGGCGATGCCCTCGATGTGACGATTACGACCTTGCAGGCGTCGAATACGACCAGCGGCAACATCGAAGTCACGGACACGGCCAGCGGGCTGACGATCGGCGGCACCGGGATCAGCCAGACGGGCAGCGGCACCATCATCATCTTTGCGGATGGCGGCGATACGGCGGATCTCATTGTGTCGAGCAACATCACGCGCAACAACGCAGCCGCCGGCTCCATCACGTTGCAGGCGGACAACAGCATCATCTTTAACACGAGCGCGGGCGTGACCGCCTCGACCTCCGCTGCGACCGTGACGCTGAACTCGGACCGCGACGCGAGCGGCGCCGGGGCGATTTCGCTCGGCTCCGGCACGGTCATCACCAGCAACGGCGGGAACATCACGCTCGGTGGCGGCGCCACTCCGGCGACCACGGCGGCGGTCGGCACGGCGGCGAACAAGGACGGCATCGCCCTCTCTGGCGCCACGCTTTCCTCCGGCGCGGGCGCGATCATGCTCACCGGCCAGGGATTCGCCGGTAGCGTGAACAACAACAACGGGATTGTTTTACAGAGCGGCAGCACGGCGACCGCCTCGACCGGGGCGATCACGCTGACCGGGACGGGCGGCGCCGGGGGCGGCGTCAGCAACTTCGGCGTGCAGATCAAGGAAAACTCGAAGGTCGAATCCACGGGCAGCGGCGCCATCAGCATCACCGGCACAGGCCAGAACGCGGTGGATTCGCAGGGCATCCTCCTCGCCTTCGGGACGAACACGATCGGCGGCGCGACGGCGACCGGGGACATCCTGCTGAGAAGCCTGTCGGGCACGGGTATCCAGTTGGGGATCATCGGCGGCGGTGATGTGGCTGCCAACGTGACCACCACGGGCAGCGTTACCCTCAATGCCGACGGCGGCGGCGGAGTGAACCAGATCAGCGGCGCGATCAGCGCGTCTGGGCTGCGTGTGCTGGGCAGCGGGACGTTCACCCTGACCTCCACGACGAACGACGTGGACACTCTGGCGGCGGACATTTCCGGCGCGACGAGCACGCTGAGCTTCACCGACGCGGACGGCTTCGCCATCGGGACGCTGACGACGGTGGACGTGGCGGGTGGCGGGGCGACCTCGGACAGCGGCGTGACGGTCGGCACGACGGCCAGCGCGACGAACATCCTGACGCTGACCGCCGGCGGCGCGGTGACGCAGGCGGCGCCCGGCGACAACATCACGGCAGGCGGGCTGGAGCTGCTGGGGACCGGGCCGTACACGTTGACCAACGCCGGTAACGACATCACGACGCTGGCGGCCAGCGTCGGCGGCAACGTGAGCTACCGCGACACCGGCGGGTTTACGATCGGCACGGTCGGGGGCACGACCGGCATCACGACGACCGGCGCCGGCACGGTGACTCTCGATAGCGCCGGCGTACTGACGATCGCAGCCGACATTACCGCTGACGGCTTGGTGCAGCAGATCAGCACCGCCGGGACTGGCACGGTGAGCATCACCTCGCCGCGGACGATTACGACGACGGGGGATGCGGTGTCGTTTGCGACGGGCGTGACGCTCAACGGGGCGGGCACGACGAGCATTAACACGACGAGCGGGAGCGCGACTGGCGCGAACGTGACGTTTACGAGCACGCTGACGGGGACCACCACGGACGTGGAGCACCTGACGGTGAACGCGGGGACGGGCGGCGACCTGCTGTTCACAGGGGCCGTGGGCGGCGTGCGCCTGGGCGACATTTCGATCACGAATGCGCGCAATGTGACGGAGTCGGCGGGGCTCACGGCGAAGAGCCTGACGCAGGTGGCGGGCACGGGCACCACGCTGTTGACCGGGGCGGTCAATACGGACGGCGCGACGGGGGTGGCGCTGACGACGAGCGTGATCACGGCGAACAACACGATCACGACGACGACGGGCGGGACGGTGACGTTTACGAACGCGGGCCTGCTGACCTTGAACGGGAACATCACGGCGGACGGGGCGGTAACGCAGAACGGCGCGGGGGCGACGAGCATCACGTCGCCGCGGACGATCACGACGACGGGGGATGCGGTGTCGTTTGCGACCGGGGTGACGCTGAACGGCGCGGGCACGACGAGCATTGACACGACGAGCGGGAGCGCGGCGGGGGCGAACGTGACGTTCAGCAGCACGCTGACGGGGACCACGAGCGGCGTGGAGGACCTGACGATCAACGCGGGGACGGGCGGCAACATCTTGTTCACGGGGGCCGTGGGTGGCGTGCGCCTGGGGGCGGTCACGATCACGAACGCGAATGGCGTGAATATACCGGGCCCCGGCGGCTTCACTGCGGCCTCCCTCCTGCAAAGCGCGGGCTCCGGCACCACATTCCTGAACGGGCCGGTGGACACGAACGGCGCGGCGGGCATCGCGATCACGACGAACAACGTCTGTGTTTGTGGCGGGACGGGCATTACGACGACCGGTGGGGGGCCGGTCACGATTACGAATGCGGGGACCTTGGAGATCGGCCCCAGCAACGTTCTGAATCTGGATGGGGCGTTCACGCAGAACGGCGCCGGCTCAGTCATGCTCGGGGAGAACATCACAACGACCAATGACAACATCAGTTTCCTGCGAGCGGTTACCCTGACGGACAATGTGGTGTTGAACACGGGGGCGGGCGCGGGGGACATCACGTTCAGCAGCACCATCAAGGGGACGGCTGGGACGGAAGCCCTCACCCTGACTGCGGGTACCGGGGACGTGACGGTCTCGGGCGTCATCGGGGCGACGACAGCGCTGGGCAGTCTGACGATCACGGGCAACGACATTTCGCTGAACAACATCGGGACGAACGCGCCGGCGAACGGGGTGACGGGCACGGTGACGGTCACGGCGAGTGAATCCGGCGGGGACAAGGCCTCGATCACCCTTACCGGCACTGAATACAGAGCGGGCGGCACGATCACGCTGACGGTGAACGAAGACGCCACCAATCCGACGGTGGCCGGCGATGATCTGACGGTGGGGGCCGGCGTCACGATCCGCTCGACGACCGGCGACGTCATCTTGCAGGCCGGTGACGACGTGAATCTCAACGCGACGGCCGTTGTGGAATCGGTTCTGGGTCAAGTTACGATCACGGCGGGGCACCTCAATAATGATGGCGCAAGCGAATTCGGCACACTGAACCTCAATGGCACGATCAATGCCTCCACGGTGCTGACCCTGAGCGCGCCGGTGGACATCGCCGTCGGCACGCTGAGCGTGCCGGGCGGCACCATCAACATCACGGCCGACAATAACGCGAACAACACCGGCGCCATCACCGACGCCAACGCGGGCACGAACAACCTCACCACGGCGACGGCGAACCTGTCGGCGGCGCAGGGGATCGGGTCGGGCGATGCGCTGGAGACCACCATCACGACGTTGCAGGCCTCGAATACCACGAGCGGCAACATCGAGGTGCTGGAGTCCAGCGGGCTGATCATCGGTGGCACGGGGGTACGCACGCTGGGCGGCAACGGGAACATCACCGTGGACGTGACGGCCGGGGCGCTGGATGTGAACAGCGTGGTGACGGCGAACGGCAGCGGCAACGTGACGTTGAGCGCGGGCGGGCTGCTGACGGCCAATGCGGTGATCTCGTCGGCGAGCGGGGCCTTGAGCCTGACGGGCGGGACCGGGGTGACGCACACGGCGGCGGGCGACCTGACGACGGGGACGACGGGCACGATCGGGGTGACGGCGACGACGGGCAACATTTCGATGGCGGACGGCACGGTGTACACGACGGGCAGCGGCACAGTGACGCTGTTGGCCGGGACCAATGTGGCGCTGGGCTTGATCACGAACACCGGCGCGGTGAACGTCACGGCCCTCGGCGGCGCGATTACGGACGCCGATGCCGGAGCCGGCAACGACGTGTCGGCGACGACGCTGACCCTCCGCGCGGCCACCGGGATCGGCAGCCTGGCCGACCCCATGGAGACCACGGTCTCCACGTTGGATGCGCTGAGCACGGCGGGCGCCCTGGCGGTTACCAACACCGGCGCGCTGACAGTGGTGGAATTTGCCACGGGCGGCCCCGGGGATGTGCAGCTCATCAACAGCGGCGGCACGTTGGGCATCGGCACGGGCGCGACGACTTCCGGCGTGGGCTCGGCGACCACCGCCAACGTGACCGTCCAGAATAGCGGCGGTGTACTCACGCTGAACGCGAGCCCAGGGCTCGGCATCGGCCATTCCGGGGTGGGCGCAGGCTCGGTGATGATCACGAATGATGCGAGCATTGTGCTGAACGACAACGTCGGGTCGAGCACAGGCTCCCCTGCGATCACCATCACGGCGAACGGGGCGACCAGCGACATCACGCTGGGCGTCGGCGGACCCGTGGGCAGCGTCGGGGGAACGATTTCGCTGACGGCCGGTCGCGACGTCCTGCAGAACGACGCCATTACGACGACGGGGACCGGGACGATCGGCGTAACGGCGACCGCGGGCAGCATCACCATGGCGGACGGGACGGTGTCTTCGGCACAGACCGGTACCGTCACGCTGCTGGCGAACGGTAGCGTGGCGCTGGGGCGGATCACGACGACGAGCGGCGCGGTGTCGGTAACGGCGACGACGGGGAACATCACGGACAACACCGCGACGGACGGCGCGGGCAACGAGAATATCGCGACGACGCTGGTGGGCGGGAACATCACGCTGACGGCGACGGCGGGCAACATCGGCGCGACGGGGGTCGGGCCGGCGATCGATCTGGCGATGGGCGGCAGCTTCGCGGGCACCTCGGGGGCGTCGGCGGCCGCGACGGACGGGATCTTCCTGAACGTGGTCGGGACCTTCGATGTGGGCGCGGGCGGGATCACCTCGGCGCGCACGATCGAAGTCAACGCGACGGGGACCATCACGAACACAGGCGGGAGCGTGGCCTCGCAGAACGCGGGCGATGTGACGCTGGTGTCGAGCGGCGCGGGGATCACGCTGAGCAATCCGGTGACGGCGGACACGACCGGCAACGTGGTGCTGAACGCCAATCAACTGCTGACCGTGAACGCGGCGGTGTCGTCGGGGACGGGGACGCTGACGCTGACGGGCGGGACCGGCGTGACGCACGGGGCGAACGGCGACCTGAGCACGGGTAACGCGACGGCCAACACGGCGATTTCGGTGACGGCGACGACGGGCGACGTGACCATGGCGGACGGGACGCTCTATGACGTGACGGGCGCGGGCGGCGGCGCGACGGTGACGGCGACGGCGGGCAACGTGGCCGTGGGCCGTATCACGACGACGGCGACGGGTGCGACGCTCATCACGGCGGGGGCGGGTAACATCACGGACGCGACGGCGGCGGACGCGGTGGGCGATATCAATATCGTGACGGGGACGGCGGTGCTGTCGGCGGTAAATGGGGCGATCGGGGACAACACGGCGGCGGGGGACATTGATACGGCCATCACGACGTTGCGGGCCTCGGCCACCGGTGGGACGAACGGGATCTTCATCACGGAGACGGACGGCCTTGCGCTGGGCGACGGGACGAGCGGCCTGTCCGCGGCGGGCGCCATCGCGGTGACGTCGGGTGGAGCAATCACGACGGGGAATACGATCGTGGCCGGCGGCAACGTGGCGCTCACGACCACGGCGGGCGGCATCACGCTGAGCGACACCCTGATTACGACGGGCGGCGGGACGGTGACGTTCACGAACGCGGGCCTGCTCACGCTTCTTAACGGCATCATCATCGCGGACGGGGCGGTGACACAGAACGGTGCGGGGGCGGTCGACATTGCCGGCTTCATTATCGCGACGACGGGCGATGCGGTGAGCTTTGCCACGGCGGTGACGCTCAGCGGAAGCGGGCTCACGAGGATTGACACGACGGCCTTCAGCAACACGGCGGGAGCGGACATCACGTTCAGCAGCACGCTGACGGGGACGACGGCGGGTTTTGAGGGCTTAGAGCTGAGAGCGGGGACGGGCGGCGACGTGCTGTTCACGGGCGCGGTGGGCGCGACGCGGCTAGGGGACATTGTCATCTTGAGCGCGAACGATGTGACGGAGACGGCGGGGCTCACCGCGGCGAGCCTGACGCAGTTCGACGGCACCGGGACCACGACCCTCAACGGGGCGGTGAACACGGACCAGGGGGGCGGCGTGGCGCTGTTTACGAATATCATCATGGTGAACAACACGATCACGACGACGGGCGGCGGGGCGGTGACGTTCGCGAACGCGGGCCTGCTGACGATCGCCGCGGCAGGCGACATCACGGCCGACGGGGCGGTGGCGCAGATCACGGCAGGCGCGGTCTCGACGGCTGGAGACATCACAACAACAGGCGACAACATCACCTTCGACGGCCCGCTCACGCTGACGGGGCCGGTCGCCATGGATTCGAACGGCGGGACGATCACGTTCAACAACACGGTGGACGGCGGACAGAACCTGACCCTGGACGGATCGGGTAACATCGTGTTCGTGGGAGCCGTCGGCGGCGGCGCGCGGCTCGGCGCCATCACGATCGTGGACGCCGTGGATGTGACGGCCAACGCGATTACGGCCGCGAGCCTGACGCAGAACGCCGGCACTGGAACGACGACACTCAACGGGGCGGTGAACACGAATGCGGCGGGCGGTGTGGCGCTGACGACGAATATCATCATGGTGAACAACACGATCACGACGACGGGCGGCGGGACGGTGACGTTCACGAACGCGGGCCTGCTGACGCTGGCGGCCGCCGGGGACATTGCGGCGGACGGCGCGGTGACGCAGAACGGCGCGGGGACGGTCTTTACGGCGGGCGACATCATGACGACGGACGACAATGTGAGCTTTGCGACGGCGGTGGAGCTGACGGGGCCGGTGGCGATCAGTACGGGCGCCGGCGCGGGCGACATTACGTTCCTGAGCATGCTGGACGGCGGGCAGACGCTGGGACTGACGGCGGGGACGGGCAACCTGGTGTTCACGGGCAACGTGGGCGACACGACGCCGCTCGCGAGCCTGACAACGACGAGTGGGACCCTGGCTACGTTACCGGACATGACGATCATCGGGATCTTGTCGGCGACAACTTCAGGCGGCGGCATCACGGTGGGTGGAGCGGTGTCGACGGGCGGAAGCGCCACTTTGAATGCAGGTGGAAGCCCCGTTGACTTCGTCGGTACTCTCGCGGCGGGAGTGGATGTCGCTTTGACCGGGAATACGATTACCAGCGGCGCGTCGACGACGGGGTTTGATGTTTCAGGCGGCACAGTGAACTTGAATGCGCTCACGGTCGGGACGACCACCAACCCATTGCTGGTCGCTTTCACGAATCTGTTTTGCACTCCGGGGCCTTGCAGCCCCCCGAATTACAACATCAATGCGGGCTTCCAAACCGTCGTCAACGATGTCGTGCAAACCTTAGCCGGCATCCAGGCGGCACTCACAACCGAGCAGTCGGGACCGTCGGAACTGCTCTCCAGCGGCGTGCTGCCCGAGAACATCTTCAAGTCCCTCGGGTCGCAAGTCCTGGAGATCGTCGGCGGCGCCGAGGGCTTCGGCGAAATCGGCGGTGATAGCGGCGAGTTGCCCGGGGTCAAGATCATCGATCCGATCTTCCTCGAACCGGAACAGGACGAGAAACCTGGATCCGGGGGGGGGAGCGGAACGGGAACAGGCACCGGTGACACCGGGACCGGCACGGGCACCGGCGACACGGGGACGGGCGCCGGCGGGACGACGGGTGGTGCAACAGGTGGCACCGGTGACACGGGGACGGGCACGGGCGGAACCGGCGGCGCAGGCGGTGCGGGCGGTGCGGGCGGCGGTGCTGGCGGCGCTGGCGGCTTAGGCGGTGCGGGCGGCGGTGCTGGCGGCGCTGGTACGGAGACCGATGCGCCTGGTTCGGGCGCGGCTGAGGGAGACAAGGGCGACGACGAGAAGAAAAAAGGCAAAGGGAAAGCAAAAGGGAAAACAAAGAGAGCAGATTAAATAATAAGCCCCAAGGGGCGAAACCCGTACCAGGGTGGGGCCTTGACAAGCGGGGAGAGTTGGTTTTAAATCATCATAACTCTCTTCATAGTATTGGGAGAACCACGGGACAGGGGGTCAACCTGACATGAAGGGAGGCATAAGATACTGGTAATTTAGGGAAATGGGTGGTTCCATGAAAGTCGGGGGTCATCCAAACACCGGTCCGCTTCGCCCGAAGCTCGCCGTCTTTGGAGCCGGCCTGGCCTTAGGGTCCTTCCTCATCGGTGCCGTCAGCCTGCCGCTGTCTTTTGTCTATAACTCCGTCAAAGCCGCCGTCGAGATCGTGCCGCAAGCTCCCAAACCAGCCGCCGGGGCTGATCCCGATGATTTTATCGAGGGCAGCTACTGGGCCCTGATCATCGGGATCAACAAGTACCCCGCCATGGACAAGGACAAGCAGCTCGAGGCGGCCCGGAAGGACGCCGAGGCGGTGTCCAAGCTTCTTGTGGAGCGCTACGGCTTCTCCAAGGAGCGCATGGTGGAGCTGTACGACGAGCAAGCCTCGCGCAAGGGCATCATTCGGGCCTTCTCCTCGCTCAAGCGGCGGTTAAAGGATAAAGACAGCCTGTTCATTTATTATGCCGGACACGGCGAATACGAGAAGAGCGCGACGGCCAAGACCGAGAAAGAGAAAGTCGACGGCATGGGGTACTGGATCCCCTCCGACGCCGAGCTCGACGACCCGGCCTCCTACGTCTTCAATTCCCAGGTCAGGGACTATCTCGCCAACATTCCCGCCCGCCACATCTACGCGGTCGTGGATTCCTGTTTCAGCGGATCGTTGATGGGGCGATCGCGCCAGTTGGGACTCAGCAAGTCCGCGATCAAGGAACTCTACCAGCTCCCGTCGCGCTGGATCCTGGCGTCCGGCGGGCTCTACCCGGTGCCGGATGCGGCCGACAAGAGCAAGCAAGGCCACAGCACGTTCGCCTGGCACTTCATGAAACTCTTGAGGCAAAACACGAGTCCCTACCTGCTGGCCAAGGACCTTGCGGAACCGATCGCGGTCAGGGTGTCGAATGAGGTCAAGGACCAGTTGCCCCGCAGCGCCCCTGTGGTGGCCGCGGGCGATGAAGGTGGGCAGTTCGTCTTCAAGTTGAAGAAGGAATTTCAGAAGGGGGCCGACTTGGCCCAGGCCGTTCCTGATCTGAACCCCCTGGAAAAGCAGTTGCGGGACGCCGAAGAGGCCTTGAAAAAGCAGCAGGAGGAATTCGAAAAGCGGAAACAGGCCCTGCTCGATCGTTTGAAAAAAACCACGGAGGAGCAGAAGCGTCAGCAGGAGGAGCAAGAGCGGCAATTGGTTGAGCTCGAGCGGAAGGAAAAAGATCGGACCGCCCAAGAGAACGCAGAACGCTTGAAGGCGGAAGCGGAGAAAGCGGAGCGGGCCAAAAAGCACGAAGAAGAGCGGTTGGCCGCGGCCAAGAAATTCGAGCAGGAGCAGAAAGAGCGCGAACAGAAGGCGCGGGAAGCCGAACTGGCCCGCAAGAAGATCGAGGAAGAGCGGAAGGCCGAGGAAGAACGGCTGGCGGCCTTGAAGCGGGAAACGGAGGAGCGCAAACGGCAGGAAGAGCTCGCCCGCAAGAAGGCCGAGGAGGAGCGCAAGGCGGAGGAAGCCCGGTTGGCGGCCGAGCTGAAAAAGCGCGAGGAAGCCGAAAAAGCCCGTCTGAAGGAAGAACAGCAGAAGATGGAAGCGCTCCGCAAGAAGCAGGAGGCGGAAAAGGACGCGGCCCGCTTGGCGGAGCTGAAGCGGCAGGAAGAGGAAGCGCGCCAGGCCGAGGAAGCCCGCCGCAAGGCTGAAGAGGAGAAAATCGCCGAGCAGAAGCGGCAGGCGGAAGAACGGGAGCGCCAGCGCCAGGCCGAGCTCAAGCGCCAGGAGGAGGAGCGCAAGGCGGAGGAAGCCCGGCTGGCGGAAGAGAAGCGCAAGGCGGATGAGCGGGAGCGCCAGCGCCAGGCCGAATTGAAGCGCCAGGAAGAGGAGCGGAAGCGTCTCGAAGCCGAAAAGAAGGCCGCCCAGGAGGCCGAGCAGAAGCACCTGGCCGAACTGAAGAAAAAGCAGGAGGCGGAAGAGCGGCGCATTGCCGAGGAAAAGCGGAAAGCGGAAGAGAAGCGGCTGGCGGAGGAAAAGACCAAGACAGAGGCGGAGCGGCTGGCGGCGTTGAAGCGTCAGCAAGAGGAAGAGGCCAAGCGGAAGGCTGAGGAGGAGCGGTTGGCGGCGGCCCTGAAGCGTGAGGCTGAAGAGCAGAAGCGCCTCGTGGAGGAAGCCAAGAAGAAGGCGGAGGAAGCGAAGAAGGCGGCGGAGCAGGCCGCCCAATCGGCGCCGCCGTCCGAGGCGCCGAAGAGCGGGAGCGAGCCGATCGTCGAGGCGACCCTCCGGCCGTTCCAGGCGCCGAAGGCGAAGGATCTGGCGACCGTCATCACGATTCCGGCCGGCGAGTTCATAATGGGCAGCAAGGCGGGTGACGGCCAGCCTGATGAGAGTCCCCAGCGCGCGGTCTATCTGGATGCCTACACCATCGACAAGTACGAAGTGACGGTCGAACAGTACGCCGCCTACCTCAAGAAGTCGGGGGCCGAGCCGCCGGACTTCTGGGAACGCGTCAATCAGAAAGAAGACGGGAGCCGTCCGGTAGTCGGCGTGGACTGGCTGGATTCCAAAGATTTCTGTGAGTTTTACGGCAAGCAACTGCCGACCGAGGCCCAGTGGGAGAAGGCCGCGCGGGGCACGGATGGGCGCAAGTACCCGTGGGGCAGCGACGATCCGGGACCGTTGTTCGCCAATTTCGCCTCGGGCGTGTCCTTCAGCTACAGCAAGAGCCTGGCAGCCGTCGGGAGCTATGAGTCGGGCAAGAGCCCCTACGGTGTGTACGACATGGTCGGAAACGTGTGGGAGTGGGTGCTGGACAACTACGACAAGGCGTACTATCAGGTCGCGTCCGCGAAGAACCCCGCCGGGCCGGCTTCCGCCGACTACAAGGTGATCCGTGGCGGATCGTGGTCCAAACGGCCGGCGGTCGCACGGTCGGCGGGCCGGATGTATCTTGCTCCGAACACGCGCTCCAACGCGCTCGGGTTCCGCTGCGTGGGCGAGGCGAAGTAGGGGCGGCCCCAAAAAACCCTTGACTTTGTTTTGTTCTGCGCTCTACATTCACCCGACATACGCGCGATAGACTCGGGCATAGGGAAAAGGGTGCGAAACCCTTGCGGTCCCGCCGCTGTGAGTGGGGACGAACCTCACGGGTAGCCACTGGCGTGGTCGTTATTCGTTATACGTTCAACGTTAATCGTCGAATCTCCGGAACGATTGACGAATAACGATTAACGGTTGACGAAGCGCCGGGAAGGCGTGAGAAGTAGGACGAACCACAAGCCAGAAGACCTGCCCGAGTTCAGATCAACCGGCCTCTCCTCGTGGAAAGGGGTGGTGAGGGTGCAAGCTCCCTACCATATCAGACCGTGAAACGGCGCCGGCAAGGCATCCTGACCGGCATGCCGTTCATGGCCAACGTTTCGGACAAGACCTTCACCGACGACGTCGGCCGCCGGGTGTACCTGGCCAAACCGGCCCGCCGGGTGGTGTCACTGGCTCCCAGCGTAACGGAAATCCTCTTCGCGGTGGGGCTTGATGCCGAAGTGGCGGGCGTGACGACCTTCTGCGACTATCCCGCCCAGGCCAGGGCGAAACCCAAGATCGGCTCCTCGAGTCCGAACCTGGAGGCGATCCTGGGCCTCAAACCCGATTTGATCATGGCCAACAAGGACTTCATACGACCGGATGCGGTGGCCAAGCTGGAACAGCTCAAGATCCCCGTGTTCATCTTTTCCCCCAGGACGGTGGAGGACATACTGGGCCATATCGGGATGGTCGGCCGTCTCGTCGGCCGCGACAGGGAGGCGCGAACGGTGGCTCAGGGGCTACGGGAGCGGTTGAACGAGCTCCGCAGTCGCATGGGCGCCGCCAAGCCCGTCCGGGTGTTCTATGTTGTGAACACCGACCCGCTCATCAGCGTCGGGTCCGGAAGTTTCATTCATCAGATGCTGGAACTGGCCGGCGGCGAGAATATCGTCGGCCATGCCACGATGCCATATCCTAAGGTTTCGCTTGAGGAAGTGCTGCGAAGAGACCCGGAAGTCTTGCTTTTTCCAGTCGGGGCCAGCGAGGGAATCCCGGAGGTTGAGCAGCAGCGATGGCGCAAGTGGGCGTCCCTCTCCGCCGTCGTTCATAATCGGCTGCATCAGGTCAAAGCGGAATTGGTGAACCGCCCGGGGCCTCGGGTGGTCGAGGGCATAGAGGCGCTCGCCGGTGCTCTCCATCCCGGCATGTTCTCCCGCGCAATCGGCAGCTAGAAAAACGATGGACGTGCGGAAAATGGGGACAGTCCCCATTTTCCGCTGCCCCATGGATGGCGTTGTCATGGTAAAGAGCGTTGCGATGCAACAAGAGAAAGGAAATTGGGGACTGTCCCCATTTTCCGCAGCCCTGACGGTGCGGCGGTGGGTCAGGGTGCTGGCCGCGCTCACCGCGACGGCGCTGATCGGGATGGTGCTGTGCCTGCAGTACGGCACCGAGCGCATTCCGCTGCAGGAGGTGATGCGCATCATCATGGCTCCCGGCGCCGCTGCGGAAAGCGCCGCCGGCGTCGGCCCTGCGGTGATCCTTTGGGAGGTGCGGCTTCCGCGGCTGCTCCTGGCGTATCTCGTCGGAGCGAGCCTGGCGGTGGTCGGGGTGGCCTTGCAGGCGTTGTTGAGGAATCCCCTGGCGGACCCATATATTCTCGGGATCTCGAGCGGGGCGGCTCTGGGCGCGGCGCTGGCCTTGCAGTTCGGATTCGCATGGGGAATCGGCGGATTCTCCGCGGTGGAACTGGTTGCGTGCATCTTCGCCGCCGCGACGATCGGTGTCCTCTATCGAATCGCCGTCGCCGACGGCCGGATTCCGGTTCAGACGCTGCTGCTGGCCGGCGTGATCATCAATGCGATCCTTTCGGCGCTGATTCTGTTCATCACCTCGCTGTCCGACTCCACCAGCGCGTTCCGCCTGTTCTTCTGGCTCATGGGCAGCCTGGCAACGCTCGGGTACGCCGGGCTCGGCGCTCTCGCGGTGATCGTGTTGCTGGGAATCGGACTGCTCTGTGCGCAGGGCCGGAACCTCAATCTCCTGTCGCTGGGCGAGGACCCGGCTCAGGGACTGGGGCTGGACGTGGAACGGATCAAGCGCGTGATTTTCGTCACCACGGCGTTTCTCACCGGTGCCGTCGTCGCCGTGAGCGGGCTGATCGGCTTTGTCGGTATGATCGTGCCCCATGCGGTCCGCATGGTGCTGGGGCCCGATCATCGTCTGTTGCTCCCGGCGTCGGCGCTCGTCGGCGGAACCTTTCTGGCGTTCGCCGATACGGTCGCCCGCAGTCTTTTGGCGCCGACCGAATTGCCGGTGGGCGTGATCACGGCCCTCTGCGGGGGGCCGTTTTTCATCTACTTGTTGATAAGCCATCGGAAGGGAGAGATCGGCTAGCACATGGGATGCTGCTATCAGTTCCAGGACGTGCATTTTCGATATGCCGAGTCGTGGGTTCTCCGGCATTGCTCGCTGGAAGTCAGTGAAGGGGAAATCCTCGGAATCATCGGACCCAACGGGTCCGGCAAGACCTCCTTGCTGAAGTTGATGGCGGGACTGCTCCAACCTCAGGAAGGACTGATCAGCCTCCATGGGCACGACGTGTCGGCACTTTCGCCTCAGGAGTTGGCGCGCCGGGTGGCCCTGGTGCCGCAAGAAAGTCTGATGGTGTTTCCCTTTACCGTCGGGGAGTTGGTGCTGATGGGGCGGTTTGCCCACCGGAAGGGCTGGGGCTGGGAATCCGCGGACGATCTTCGCCTCGCCGGGCAGGCGATGCAGGTCATGGAGGTCGAGCACCTGGCGGATCGGACGTTTCAGGCACTCTCCGGCGGAGAACGCCACCGGACCATGATCGCGCGCGCCCTGTCCCAGCATTCACGGATTCTGTTGCTGGATGAGCCGACCGCCTTTCTCGATCTCAAGCATCAGATCGAGATCTACGCCATTCTGAAGGGGCTGAATCGGGATCAGGCCGTGACCGTGGTGCTGGTCTCGCATGATTTGAACCTGGCCAGCCAGCATTGTGATCGCTTGCTGCTGCTCCATGAAGGCAGGCCGTATCGAACCGGCCCTCCGAAGGACGTCTTGACCGCCGCGCATCTTCGCATGGTGTATGGATGCGATGTCCTCATTGATTCCCATCCCCTAACCGGGACGCCGAGGATCACGCTCCCCCAGGGCAAGGAAAACCGTGAAGAGGTTAAACGTTAATCGTTAAACGGGAAGACAGTGGTTGTGGACGATTAACGAATAACATTGAACGTATAGCGTCTTGGCCTCGGTCGGGCCGTATCCCCCCGCCGGAGCCCACGACCCGGGGATACACGGAACAACGTTACATAGGGGGTTACAGCAAGAAGGACGACAGAGTCAGGGGAAGATGGTGCAAAGCCATCACGGTGCCGCCACTGTAAGCGGAGAGCCTTTCTGCACGAGGCCACTGGCCACCCCCTCCCATCCCTCCCCCCTCGAGGGGGAGGGTGAGGGTGGGGGGCTGGGAAGGCGCAGGAGACGCGAGGACCCGCAAGTCAGGAAACCCGCTTGTCGCCATATTGAACTGCCCTTCGAGCCAAAGGGAGGTTTGCCATGCCGGGTTTACGTGCCGTCTTTCATTGTCTGTCTGTTTTCGTACTGCTGCCGTATGTTTCCTTGCCTGTTTTCGCCGAAACGCCACCCGAGTCGCTGCCGGAGGTGGTCATTTCCAGCACCCGTTTGCAGGATGTCGCAGTCGATCCCAAACGCGTTCCCGCGAATATCACGGTGATCACCCGGAAGGACATCAAGGAATCAGGGGCGCGGACCGTCCAGGAGGTGTTGCAGTACCAGCCGGGGGTCACGGTCTTTGATGAGGTAGGGAACGACTACCAGAGCAAGGTCTCTCTTCGCGGCTTTGTCGGCGATGTGACCCCCACGACGGTTCTCGTTGACGGGGTCAGAACCAATACTCCCGACTTCAATATCGCCAATTTTGATCTCATTCCCTTCGAAGACATCGAGCGGATTGAAATTATGCCCGGGCCCTCGGCGATCTACGGAAAAAATGCTCTCGGAGGTGTAATCAACATCGTGACGAAGCGGGGAGGGAAGGATCGCCAGGCCACGGTCGAATCTGCGTTCGGCAGTTTTCATCGGGAACGCCACCGCGGCAGTACGAGCGGGATCATGGGGAAATACGACTACAATGTCGGAGTGAGCCGGGAGACCGAGAGCGGCTTCCGCGATGATACGGCGGCTCGTCTCACGCGAGTATTTGGGCGATTGGGAGTCAAGCTCGATGATGCGACCGACCTGTCGGCAACGTTGACGCATATCTCAGACCGCCTGAAGCAGGGTGGGGCGCTCACGCAGGACCAGTTATCGGTCGATCGCAAACAAAATGCCACCCCGGGGGATTTTCAGGAGTCCGAACTCAATAAAATCACGGTCGATGGGCGCAGGCGGCTGTCCTCGTCCCTGTCGGTGGCGTTGAACGGGTTCTATGCGCACCAGGATTCGCACAGTCTCGTGGTCGGGCAATTGGGCCCGGCGAGAACGGTCACCGATTTTTTCTCCGGGGGTGGAACACTCCAATTGACGCATGACGCTACGTTCGGGGGCCATCGCAACGTGTTCGTTTCGGGCGGTGAATATACCCGGCACGACTTCGAGGATGTGACACGACGCCGGGTTTCAGGGGAAAATATCTATGCGGCGTTTGTCCAAGACAGCTTCAACCTGACCCCCCAAGTCGTGGTGACCGGGAGCGCCCGCTATGATTGGGACCGGTTGGATTTTACCAACATCCCGAATCCCGCCATCAGCGGGTTCAAGACCTTCACGCGCGTGACATCCGGAGGCGGTCTGACCTACCAGCCGACAGACGCTGTTTCCCTCTATGTAAATTATTCCGAAGGGTTCCGGACTCCCACCCAGTTCGAGCTCTTTACATCGGCCGGCAGCGCCAATATCGGGCTCAAGCCCGTCAAATCCAGGAACTACGAGCTGGGGGGGCGGGGGAAAGCCGGCCCGTTGCAGTGGGCATTGGCGCTCTATCAGGCCGATGTCGCGGACGAGATCTTTTTTACGTGCGATGTGCCTAATTGTGCGACATTCAACGGCAGCAACCGGAACGTTGATAAAACTCGGCGCCGCGGAGCCGAGGCATCCGTGCGGGCAAGATTCGATCCGCGCATCGATGGTTATGTGAATTACACCTATACCGAGGCCACCTTTCAAAACAGCTTCTCTGACTTCAACGGCAATGAAGGCTTGGGCCAGACGGTTGAAAAGGGAGACACGATTCCCTTGGTTCCCCAAAATCAACTCGCCCTTGGCGTGAATTATCGGCCTGCCGAGGGGTTCACGGTTTCCCTGAACGGGCTCTATGTCAGCACGAAATTTCTGGTTTTCGACGAGGCGAATGCCGGCAAGCGGTTGCCGGGCTATTTTCTGTTAAACGGCCGCACGGAGTATGAAAGGCGGGTCTCCAAAAACGTCGTAATGTCCATGTTCCTGCAAGCCAGCAACCTGTTGGACACCAAGTATGAGACGAGGGGAATTTTTGCTTTTAACTTCACAACGTTCGTAACCGAACCGTTTTATGTTCCGGCGCCTGGAATCAGCGTGTTCGGCGGAATCAGCTTCCGCTTCGAGGCCGACTAAACGGTGCGAAGCCCCGGCCGTCTGCGATTCCGAGTGCTGCTGATTGAGGAGGATGGCGATGCGGATCACCAAAGTCTATACGCGGACAGGGGATGCCGGCCGAACGCGGCTGGCCGGCGGGCAGCAGGTCTGGAAAGACAGTCTGCGGGTCGACGTGTACGGGACGGTGGACGAGTTGAACGCGGTCGTGGGAGTCGTGAGGGCATTCAACGCCGACGGGATCGGCAAAAGAGCCTCTGCCGCGCGCTTGGAGCGCGAACTGCGTTGGGTTCAAAATAAGCTGTTCGACGCGGGCGGGATCTTGGCGACGGCCCCGGGCCAGACGTTTCAGAACATGCCGCGGATTACGGCGAAAGACGTCAAACGGCTGGAGCAAGTGATCGATAGCTGCCAAAAGGACCTGGCCCCGCTCAAGGAGTTCATTCTTCCGGGGGGCGGCAAGGTCGCCGCCTTTCTCCATCATGCCAGGACCGTCTGCCGTCGGGCCGAGCGCGAGTGTGTGCGGCTGTCGCGAGAGGAACCAATCGACCCGGGTATCGTGAAGTTTCTCAACCGGCTCAGCGACGCGCTGTTCGTGCTGGCTCGGTGGGCCGTGAAATTGCAGGGCGGTCAGGAATTGTTGTGGGAACGAACCGGGGGGGGGCTGACGTGACCGGCATCATATCTGCATGTGTGCGAGTGACTCGCAGCGGCCATGACACCTTGCCGGCTCGGAGGGTCGCAATGTTGCCTAACTTGTTGGTGGGGTGAGGGAACTTTGGCTTAAATTTTATGCAAGGGTGAGTTACTGATGTGGGCGCAGTCCTGGGACCTGGCGTGCACAAGGCTATCCCCAAGGTATCCCCAGAACTTGTGGACAGGACCGCGGCGAAATATTCCTGCTGCGTGCCGGCTCTCCGCTCCAATTAGGGGCTGTGAAGGATGAATTGCGAGAGGCATAGGGTAGACGCGGCCAATCGGCGCCACGGCTTCGGAACGAGGCCTGTGGAGCCGCCGATATGGGACGGGAAGTCTTTTGCGCGTGCGCGTAGCCTCAAGGCGCGGGCACGGCGTATCAATGCAGCATGCTGTCGGCCTGAAACCTATCGTGTCCCGCATGGCAGGCACAAAGGTCTGAAGCGTTCCCGGTGATTCGTGTTGCTACAGGATGTGGGGGACGGTGTGAGCGGACCCCCGATAGATGGGGAAGGTTGGCGATTGCGTCGCGCATTGTTATAATCGCGGCGGAATTTTGAAGAGAGCAAGCGACGCGTGCCCAAGATCGTCACCGCCAGACGCCGGGAAGATGAGCGGGACCGCGCCCGCTTGTATCTGAAAAGCCGGTTGATGCTGCCGACCATCCCGTTGGGGATGGTGACCTTGCTGGCCGGATATGGCGATATGGCCGTGACGTGGATGCAGGATGAGCTGACACCCGGCGCCTTGATGGGGAGCACGATCCTCTTCTTTGGGGGAGCGGTGTGGGGATGGGGGCATGCCCGTTACGAACGGTACCTTCTGGCAACGTGCCCGGAGTACCTGGCGCGCAAGCAGAAAGTGCTGGACGCCGCCAAAGTGTACAAGAAAGTGAAGCGGGATACGCAGGCTTCCGGGCCCGACCACCCCGGCAGGCGTTTCGTACTCGCCATGTATGGGGTGGGGATCCTCACCCAGTGCGGGGTCACGCTGTATTATCTTGGCCAACTAGGGACGTATACGGCCATTTTTCTCCCCTGGGCCGGCTACTTCAACGCCAAGGTCATCTTTTTGCGTGATCTCTTCAGAGCCTAGCGCGCGTTACTGGCGGACTCTCAGAAAGAGATACCCGGCAAAGGACAGAAACAGAATGTTGGCCGCCCAACCGGCCAGGAGTGGGGGCACGACATCGCTTCGCCCGAATGCCAAGGCCACGGAATGGGTAGCCCAGTACAGGAAGCCGACCAGGAGGCTGTAGCCCACGCCTTTGACCAGCCCCGTGCTGCGGGTGCCGGCTTCGGTGAGGCTCATCGTGATCCCGATGAGCGCCATGATGAGGCAGACGAAGGGGAAGGCCGTCCGTCCGAACAGATCCGTCGCGTAGCGCGCCGGGTTATAACCGTCGTGCCGGAGGCGTTCCACGTAAGCGGCCAGATCCTTCAAGCTCAAGGCATCGGAATCAATGCGAACAGTCCGCCGAAAGTCCTCGGGCTTCTGGTTCAACTGGAGCGGCAGGCGGTCGAAGGGCTGGGACCGGACAAGCTGGTCGCCTTGAAACGTTCGGCTGACGCCCGAGACCATCACCCAGCCGCCGCTTTCGTACAGCAGTTCCTTTGCGAACACGATTTCATGGATGTTGAAGTCCGGCCCCAGCCGGTACAGGCTGATGCCGTAGATTCTCGGGGCGTTGTCATCGGGCAAATCGCCCTTCATGAGCGTCTGATCGCTCAGGCGCACCCAAATCTCCCCGCCTTGAAACACGGCGCCCGGAGTCTTCCCTTCGATGCGGTATTCCCGCAGTATTTCCGCCTGCTGATTGGCGCCCGGGATCACGGCGTCGCTGGCCCAGAGCATCAGCAGGCTCAACACCTGCGCGACCACTAGGAATGGAACCGACACCCAGTACAGGCTGACTCCGCTGCTGCGCATCGCGGTGACTTCGTTGTGCCGGGACAGGAGCGCGAGCGTCAGCAGCGTGGACATCAGGACGGCCAACGGCATGATCTGGAAGAGGATGCCGGGAAGCTTGAGGACGAAGTACCAGAGAATATGGCGGAGTTCGGCCTGATACGTGACGAACTTCCTGATCTTCTCGACGAAATCGACGACGAGGTAGACGGCAGCCACTCCGCCCAGGCACGGCCAGAACACCCGCAGGTGCTCGCGCAGCAGATAGGACATGAGCAGCGTCATAGGATCGTGCTCGGGTCAGGCACGGGTGCGGCGGTACAAGAGCCACACGCACGCCGCTCCGAACGCGACATTGGGCAACCAGGCCGCGGCAAAGGGGTTCAGCACGCGGCTGGAGACCCAGTAATCGGCGACGGCATTCAGCACGTAGAAGAGCACGACGACCAGGATGCCCACGGCGAACCCGCCGGCCCGACCGGACCGCTTGATGACGATACCGAGCGGCATGCCGATGATGCCGAACAGGAGCGTGGAGACGGGAACCGCCAGATTTTTGTAGTGGTCTTGCAGCATTCTGAGGTATCGGGGGTCTTCCCCCTTGGTCTCGGCGATCTTATCCCGGATGCCCTGCAGCGAGAGGCGCTCTTCGGGCGTCGGCGACAGGCTCTCCGCCAGGTTCAGCTTGAAATCGTAGTGGGTGAACATGATCATCCGGTACTCGCGGGGATCTTTGGGATTGACGTGAATCGTGCCGTCCCGGAGCGTCATGCCGACGCGGTTGTGAAGCGGGTCATTGATGACGGACCAGTCGCGGGCGACGATGATCCGCGGCGCTCCCTTGAGCCGGGCGTCCGAGATGAACACGCCATGGGGGCCGCCGGGAAGGCTGCGCTCACCGATGTACATCACCACCCTGTCCGTGGGCGTATTGAAGACGCCTTCGTCAAACGCCAGGGACACCTGATCGCGGAGCATGATCAGCGCCAGTTTTTTGAAGGACTGCCCGGTCCAGGGCTGGGCGAATTGAGCCAGGTAGAGCGTCGCTAGGAAGACGGCAGTCGAGAACAGCAGCACGGGTTGCAGCAGACGCCCCATACTGACGCCTGTGGCCTGCATGGCGGTCAGTTCCCGGTCCGAGGAGAGGCGACTGAAGGCGCTGATGGATGCGATGAGGCAGGCCATGGGGAGGGTCAACACAAAGAAGGAGGGCAGGAGCAGGAGGAAAGTTTTCAGGAGGGGCACGAGCCCCACCCCTTTGTTTATCAGGAGTTCAACGAGACGGAGGGTTTCTCTCGTCAATAGGATAAACGTGAGAACTCCAAGGCTTTGAGCGAACGGAACGCCCAGTTCTTGCAGGATGTACCGATCGATCGTCCGCACGAAGTATTGGGGTCCCCCCGGCACAGTTATACTTAAAGACAGGGCGCAATGCAAATCGCCCCGGGCACCCCTTGACACTCGGGAGGGGCTATGATAGATGCTCACGGCGGCTGAGCGGCAGGCACGGTTTTCCGGGTAAGTACTCGCTGCCGAATCCGTATCGAGTATTCCCCGGTCGGGGGGCGCTCTGCCGGGTTTCCGTCCCGAGAGTAGGGTATGACGAAAGGAGGGCGGTGTGAAGAGCAAAGGCACTGTCAAATGGTTTAATGACCGTAAGGGGTTCGGATTTATTCGCATGGATACGGGGCAGGACGTCTTTGTCCATTATTCAGCCTTGCAGGGGGAAGGGTTTAAAACTCTCAAGGAGGGTGAAAACGTCGAATTCGATATTGTGGAAGGTGCGAAGGGGCCCCAGGCCTCGAACGTGATGAAAGTCTCGCCGGCGTAAAAGTCTGCCCGGCGCTTTCCGCCGGGTCATGTCCGCCTTTTCGCAAGGGCTCATCCCTCCGGGATGGGCCCTTTGTCGTTGAGGCCTCGGTCGCATTCTTGACTTGGTGTCGGCGTTCCGTTAGCTTACCGCCAGGGTGCATGAGGTTCTGAGTTTGGCAAGCGATAGAGATGCAAAAATCGAGAGCGCCCGGAAGTTCGCAGACTCCGGCCAGTATGTCAAGGCCATCAAGGCGTGGCACGAGCTTCTCGATGAGACTCCCCATAATGACGCCAATGTTTACAATACCATCGGCGACCTCTGCCTGAAGAACAAGGCGACTCCCGACGCCATCGACGCCTACAGCAAGGCCGCACGGTTTTACCTTCAAGAAGGCTTTCATCTCAAGGCCATCGCGCTCTACAAGAAGATTCTCAAGCTCGACCCCAATCGTGCGGAAATCTATACCCTGCTCGGCGACCTGAACGTCGTGCGGGGGTTGATGAACAATGCCGTCGCCGATTACTTGTCCGGCGCGAAACTGTTTTTGAAGATCGGGAAGGCCATGAACGCACTGACGCTGTTCCGCAAGATCACGAAGGTCGATCCCCAGAACATCGACATGCGTCTGCGCGTGGCGGAGCTGTGCCTGAAAGAGAAGCTGACCGACGAGGCCATCGAGGAATACCTTCGGATCGGGCGGGAGTATCAGCGCCTCGGGCAGGCGGAGGAGGCGCGCAAGCTCTATGAGCAGATCCTTCAAGTCTCGCCGGGTCACGCGGAAGCGCGCCGTCGATTGGACAACCCGTTGGAGCCTGTGGCAGAAACGCCGGAACCTGAGGCTCCGGCGGTCGAGGAAATCACGGTCTCCGACACGGTCCAGTCTGCCGTGGCGCTGGAGGCTCCCGCCGCCCCCGAGTCCGCTCCTGCGGCGGGCGACCTTGCCGAGTTGGAGATGAGTCTGGAGATCGGCGCGCCGGTCTTCGAAACCGCAGCCGTGCCGGCTGCGGAACCGCCCGCTGTGGTTCCAGCCGAGGCATCCGGGGGGACCATCGAATTCAATGTCGAGGGCCTCGCGTTTGAGCCTCATGAGCCATCGCCGGCCCCGGCGGCCCCGCCGGCGGAGGGCGAAGCTCCCGTACTGGAAATGGATGAGGCGGTGGCGAACCTGGAGTCGGCTGCGCCGGACCTTTCCGTTGTTGAAGAGAGCGCGCCCATTGCCGAGGGCGAAGCTCCCGCACTGGAAGTGGATGAGGCGGTGGCGAACCTGGAGTCGGCTGCGCCGGGCCTTTCCGTTGTTGAAGAAAGCGCGCCCACTGTGGTAGCGGAACCGCCGGCCGGCACCGGTTCGTCGCCGGCGACGGGCGCCGAATTTGAAGCGATCTTCGGAGAGCTTCCCAAGGGGAGCACGGAACAAGTCGGCGACGAGGACCATGAGACCCATTACGACCTGGGCGTCGCCTACAAAGAGATGGGGCTGATCGCCGAAGCGATCGAGGAGTTCCGGTCGGCGGCGCGCGGTCCGACGCGATTCGTTGATGCGTGCGCGATGATTGCGGCCTGTTACAAGGAGCAGAGTCTGAACAAGTCAGCGATCGCCCTCCTCGATCGGGTGCTGGCGGACGCCCACTGCGCGGGACCCGGCGTGCCGTACGTGAAATACGATCTTGCCGTGCTGTACGAGGAAGAAGGTTTTGCGGACAAAGCGGTCCGACTCTACGAGGAGATCCCCTCCATACGTGATGTCGAGGCGCGTCTCAGAAGGTTGCAGGGGGGCGAGGAGCCGCCGGAGCGACCTCCCGCTGGAACCAAGCGTCCCATCGCTTATCTCTAGCCGCCGAGACGAATTCCCCGCCTTGACTTCATTCAAAGGCGGGTGCTAAACTCATCGAATCAATTGGAAAATTTCCCGTAGGAGTAAGTGCCATGGCAATGCACGATGGTGACCGGCATCCCCAAGACCGGTTTTCGCTGACGGTTGATGGATCCGCTCAGCCCGGAGGGGGAACCGCCGCGGAACAATCCGACCTGCCACCGCCCCCGCAGGGCGTGGGCGTCACGGTGCGGGACGGGCAACTAACGATCAATTGGGAGCCTATTCCCGGGGCCCTCTTTTACAACATCTATTACAAGACCTCCCGCGGCGTGACCAAAGAAGGCAAGGGGTTCGACAGGTTCCAGTACGACGCCGTGGGGATCGAGCGATTCAAGACGAAAATCGGGGTGACCAAGGAGAACGGGACCTTGGTCGACACGGCCGCGCCGCCCTATCTGCACACCGACCTGGCAAACGGCCTCTGCTATCACTACGTGGTCACCGCCGTCACCAAGAACGGAGAGAGCCTTGAGTCCGAAGAGGTCATGGCCATTCCGTCCCCGTATATCTGCGTCATGCATTTCGGGACCGAAGGCTATGATGACGGAGAGTTCAAGTCCCCCACCGGCATCGCGTTGGATCGGGACGGCAATATCTATGTCGCCGACACCGACACCCACACCGTTCAGAAATTCGATAAGAACGGCACGTTTCTGGCGCGTCTGGGCGATGAGGCGGGGGATGCCGAAGGACAGTTTTATTATCCCCGGGGATTGGCCTGCACGTCCCAGGGCGACCTGATCGTTGTGGACGCCAACAATCACCGGGTCCAAAAGTTTGATAAGGACGGCCAATTTCTGACTGTCTGGGGGAAATTCGGCTTTGCGTGGAAGGGCGCGCCGCAAGGAATCTTTGATAATCCGTGGGGGGCGGCGGTCGACAAGGACGACAATGTCTACATTGCCGACACCTTGAACAACCGCGTCCAGAAGTACACGTCCGACGGGGAACCGATGCTGATGTGGGGGAAGGAAGGCGCCTTCGAAGGCGCCTTCTTTTATTGCCGCGACATCGCCGTCGACTTCGTGGGCAACGTGTATGTCACGGATGAAATCAATAACCGCGTCCAGAAGTTCGATAGCCGCGGGAATTTCCTGGCCAAATGGGGCAAGGAAGGCAACGGCCCCGGGCAGTTCAATGCCCCCTGGGGGATTACCATCGATGCATTGGGCAATGTGTATGTCGTGGATACCAATAATCACCGCGTCCAGAAGTTTACGAGCAACGGCGCCTTTGTCTGTTCGTGGGGCAACCGCGGCAACACGATCGGCCAATTGAATTTCCCATACGGCATCGCGGTCGACCGCGAGGGGTACGTGTATGTGGTGGATAGCGGCAACGCGCGCGTGGTGAAGTACGCGCCGACGGAGGGATTCCAGACCCACGCGGCGAAGGAAAAGCCGGCGGGCGAACTGGCGGCGCCGGCCGAAGTGACCGCCAAGGCCGGCGATACGGAAGTCACCCTGAGCTGGATGGATGTGCCGGGCGCGGCGTCCTACAATCTCTACTATCATACAGAGCCGCACGTCACTCCCCAGACGGGGACCTGCGTTGAGGGAGTCGCTTCTCCCTACACGCATGTCGGGCTTGCCAACGGCACCACCTATCACTTCATTCTGACGGCGGTGACCGCGGACGGGACGCAGAGCCCTCCGTCGCCGGAGGTCGAGGCGGCTCCGTCGATGATTGATCTTGCCGCGCCCCAGAATCCGTACATGATCATCAACCATGGGGCGTTCATGACGAATCTCCCCGATGTGGTGCTCACCATCTCGGCCAATGACGTCGACTCGGGCGTGGCCGGGTACTTTATCTCGGAGGTGCAGAGCACGCCGACCGCGACCACGCCGGGCTGGGTTGAAGTCGAGCCGGTCGGGAAATTCGGGGCGACGGTCCCGTATACCCTTTCTCCCGGAGACGGCAAGAAGACCATTTATGTCTGGTTCAAGGACGGGGGCGGAAACATCTCGGCTCCGGGGACGAACGCCATTCTGCTGAACACGTCGGGTTACGTGTGCGTCAATATCTGGGGGAAGGCCGGCAGCGGCGCGCACCTGCTCCACGGCGGAGAATTTGGAACGCCGTCCTGCGGCCTGGCCTGTGATGCAAACGGGAACATCTATGTGGTCGACACGGGCAACTGTCGGGTCCAAAAATTCGACAATGCGGGCAATTTCGTTCATCTGTGGGGCATGTTCGGCACCGCCCCCGCGAACTTCCAGAATCCCACCGGCATCGCGGTGGACGACAAAGGGGTGGTATACGTCTGTGACACCGGTAACCACCGTATCCAGCGGTTCGATGCCAAAATGGGCAGCTATCTCAACAAATGGGGGCGCCAGGGCGGCGGCGAGGGGCAGTTCAACGCGCCCTGGGGGGTGGCCGTCGACAACACGCGCGGCTATGTCTACGTCGTGGACAGCGCGAATTTCCGCATCCAGAAGTTCGACCGGAGCGGCGAATTCATCATGGCCTGGGGCAGCTTCGGAAACGCGGACGGCCAACTCTATTTCGCGCGCGGCGTTGCGGTGGATGAAAACGATGGGGCGGTGTATGTCGTGGACATGGGGAACCATCGCATTCAGAAATTCGACACCAGTACGAACTTTCTTCCCCAGCTCCTCGGCAAGTGGGGAACCAAGGGGCAGGAACTCGGGCAGTTCTGGAATCCGTGGGGGATCACCGTCGATCGAGACGGCTTTGTCTACGTCACGGATACGGGCAACCACCGGATCCAGAAATTCGACCGGGACGGCAACTTCGAAACGCAGTGGGGCGGTTTTGGTGGAGGACGCGGCCAACTGAACTTTCCGTACGGCATCGCGGTGGACCGCCGCGGGTCGATTTTCGTGCTCGACAGCTCCAACTTCAGGGTCCAGCAGTTCATGACGTCGGATGAAGGGGAGCTGCAGTTGCGCGAGCAGGCCGAGGTGTCGGAGTCCGAGTCCTCGGCCTTGGAGGAAAAGAAGGCCATCCAGCAGGACGCTCCCGGAACGCATCTCTGGTCCACGCCGAAGCAATAAAGGATCCATGCTGCAGCCTTCCTCGCCGCTGGGACTGACCTTCGATGACGTGGCGTTGGTTCCGGCGAAATCCTCCGTCTTACCGGCCGAAACCGACACCCGCACTCACCTGACGCGCCGGATCACGATCAATATTCCCATCGTCAGCGCCGCCATGGATACGGTCACGGAATCCCGGCTGGCCATCGCGATCGCCCGGGAGGGCGGGCTCGGGATCGTCCATCGGGTGCTCTCGCCGACGGATCAGGCGGCGGAGGTGGATAAGGTCAAGAAATCAGAAAGCGGCATGATCCTGAATCCGGTGACGATCTCCCCCGACAACACCATCCGGGAAGCCCACAAGATCATGGCCCAATACCGGATCTCCGGAATTCCGGTGACCAAAAACGGGAAGCTCGTCGGCATCGTCACGAACCGGGACCTGCGCTTCGAGAACCGCATGGATCTGAAGATCTCCCAGGTGATGACGCGCGAAAACCTCGTGACGGCGCCGGAGGGGACGACGCTCGATAAGGCGCGGGAGATTCTGCACCAGCACCGGATCGAAAAATTGCTCGTGGTGAACAACCGGTTCGAGCTCAAGGGCCTGATCACGATCAAGGACATTGCGAAACGGATTCAATATCCCGACGCCTGCAAGGACGAACATGGCCGCCTGCGCGTGGGCGCGGCCGTGGGGGTGGGAGGGGACGCGGAAGAGCGCGTGGCCGAGCTGGTCAAGGCGGAAGTGGATGTCGTGGTCGTGGATACGGCGCACGGGCACAGCGTGAGCGTGCTGGATACGGTGCGCCGGCTGAAGCGGCGGTTTCCGGATGTGGAGATTGTGGCCGGCAATGTGGCGACCAAGGAAGCGGTCCGCGACCTCATCGCAGCCGGTGCCGACGCCATCAAGGTGGGGGTCGGTCCGGGCTCTATCTGCACGACGCGGATCGTGGCGGGAGCCGGAGTGCCGCAATTGACGGCCGTGGCGGAATGCGCGGCGGCTGCCGCCCGCGCCAAGGTGCCGATCATTGCGGACGGCGGGATCAAGTACTCCGGCGACCTGAGCAAGGCGATTGCCGGCGGCGCTTCCGCGGTGATGATCGGCGGGCTGTTTGCCGGGACCGAAGAGAGTCCGGGGGAGACGATTCTCTTTCAGGGCCGGACCTACAAAGTCTATCGCGGCATGGGGTCGCTCGGGGCCATGGAACGCGGGGGGCGGGACCGGTACGCGCAAAAGGATCGGCCGGTGCAAAAACTGGTGCCGGAGGGCATTGAGGGACGCGTGCCCTATCGGGGCACCATGTCCGGTGTCGTGTATCAGTTGGTCGGCGGACTCCGCTCCGGCATGGGATACTGCGGCTGCCGCACGATCGCTGAGATGCAGAAAAAGGCCCGGTTTATTCAAGTGACTCAAGCGGGGTTGCGCGAGAGTCACGTGCACGATGTCATCATCACCAAAGAAGCCCCCAACTATCGGACAGAGATTGAGCTGTAGCTTCTCCCCGAAGGCGATGGGTTCCGCACACGAGAGAATCCTGGTTCTTGACTTCGGTTCCCAGTACACCCAGTTGATTGCCCGCCGCATCCGCGAGTCCCACGTCTATTCGGAAATCCTGCCCTATAACGTCCCGCTGGCGCGTATCCTGGAGCACCGCCCGGCCGGCCTCGTTCTGTCCGGCGGCCCCGCCAGCGTGTACGATCGGAAGGCTCCCGCCGTCCCGAAACAGCTTTTGGAAGCAGGCATCCCGGTCCTGGGGATCTGCTACGGCATGCAACTGGTGACCCATCTGCTGGGTGGAACCGTGGCGCGCGCGGCCCATCGCGAATACGGTCCGGCCACGCTGCAGATCGACGATCGCGCGGACCTGTTCAGGGGATTCGAAGGGGCGCAAGGCAGCCCGACGGCCTGGATGTCGCATGGAGACCGCATCGAACGGATGCCGCCGGGCTTCAGCGCCATCGCGCGTACCTCCAACTCGCCGGTGGCGGCGATGAAAGCGACGGATCGCGACAGGCGGATCTATTGCCTGCAGTTTCACCCCGAAGTGGCGCATACCGAAGGCGGCGCGGCCATCCTGAGGAATTTTGTCTACGACATCTGCGGGGTCAAGCCGGATTGGACCATGCGGTCCTTCAGGGCGGAGACTGTCACGGCGATCCGGCATCAGGTCGGCTCCGGCAAGGTCCTTTGCGCCCTCAGCGGCGGAGTGGACTCCTCGGTAGCGGCCGTGCTGGCCCATGAAGCGGTCGGCGACCGCCTCACGTGCCTCTTTGTCGACCATGGGCTCCTGCGGGAAGGGGAAGCGAGGCTGGTGTGCGAAACATTCGCGAAACACTTTAAGATAAAGTTGAAGTTAATTCACGCATCAGCGCGATTTATCAATGCTCTTCAAGGCGTGAATGATCCGGAAAGGAAGCGCAAGATCATCGGGCGGGCCTTCATCAAAGAATTTGAAGGATTCGCGCGGGGGGCGGGGAAGGCGGAGTGGCTCGTTCAGGGCACCCTGTATCCTGACGTGATTGAAAGCGTGAGCTTTAAAGGGCCCTCGGCGACGATCAAGACGCACCACAACGTCGGAGGGCTCCCCTCGCGTATGCGGTTTCGCCTGATCGAGCCGTTGCGGGAATTGTTCAAGGACGAAGTCAGGGAGTTGGGCAGGGAACTGGGGCTTCCCGAAGAAATCGTGGGGCGGCAGCCCTTTCCCGGCCCAGGCATGGCGATCCGTATCCTGGGGCCGGTTACGATAGAGCGGCTCGGGATCGTGCGCGCAGCCGATGCGATCGTGGAGCACGAAATCCGAAAAGCCGGGTACTACGATAGGGTCTGGCAGGCCTTTGCCGTGCTGCTGCCGGTTAGGACCGTGGGAGTCATGGGCGATCAGCGGACCTACGACAACGTGGTGGCCGTCCGGGCGGTGACCAGCGTGGACGGCATGACCGCAGATTGGGCGCGGCTGCCTGCCGAGGTGCTGGGATCGATCTCGACGCGGATCATTAATGAAGTCAAGGGCGTGAATCGGGTGGTGTTCGACATCAGCTCGAAGCCCCCTTCTACCATTGAATGGGAATAAGACGTTATTCGTTATACGTTAAACGCAGGGAAATGGAATCCTTCGAATGACGAATCACGAATAACGTTTAACGATTAACGTCCATGCAAGTCAGACTGCAGAAAGTGATCGCGGATGCCGGTGTCGCCTCCCGCCGCAAGGCGGAGGAGCTGATCCGCCAGGGTCGGGTCACCGTCAACGGCAAGGTGGCGACGGAGATGGGACTCAAGGTGGACCCGACCCACGACCATGTCAAAGTGGACGGGCGCCATCTCAAGCCGGCCGCACCCAAGGCCTATGTGATCCTCAACAAGCCGAAAGGCATGCTGACCACCCTTGAAGGACCGGGAATGGATGACCGCCCGACGGTCCAGTCCCTGCTGCGGGGGATCAAGCAGCGGGTGTTTCCGGTCGGCCGCCTGGATTACGATACGGAAGGCTTGTTGGTGCTGACGAACGATGGCGAACTGGCGCAGCGGCTGCTGCATCCCCGGTACCACGTTCCCAAGACCTATCTGGTGAAGGTCAAAGGGGTGCTTGACGATGCGCAGATCAGGAAGCTGGAGAAGGGCGTCCGGTTGAGCGATGGGATGACGGGCCGGGCCCACGCCAGAAAAGTCCGGAAGACCGAAGAAAACTCCTGGGTCGAGTTGACCATCTTCGAAGGCCGCACGCATCAGGTGAAGCGGATGCTCGAGGCCGTCGCCCATCCTGTGTTGAAGCTCAAGCGGATCAGGTTCGGCCCGCTGACGCTGGGGACGCTTCCCGCCGGCGAGTATCGGTTTCTGACGGACCCGGAGATCCATCGGCTGAAGGATGCCGCGGCGGGCGGGGAGAAACTGGCGTCATGATGCCGCGCACGCATACGTGCGGGCAACTCCGCGCATCCGGAGTCGGCCAGTCCGTGCGTCTGATGGGATGGGTGCAGCGGCGTCGCGATCACGGGAGCCTGATCTTCATCGACTTGCGGGATCGAACCGGCCTGACACAGGTGGTGTTCAACGCGGAACGGAACGCCGGCGTCCATCAGGCGGCGCATGCGCTTCGTCCCGAATGCGTCGTGGCGGTCGGCGGGGTGGTGGCCGCTCGGCCGGCGGAATCCAAGAACCCCGACTTGCCGACGGGGGAGATCGAAGTGCTCGTCGATTCCGTGGACATTCTCAATGAGGCCAAGACGCCGCCCTTCCAGATCGAGGACGAAGCCGAGGTGACGGAGGCGCTTCGCCTGAAGTACCGCTATCTCGACCTGCGGCGGCCCAAGATGCAGCGGTTGCTGGGCCTGCGCCATGCCGCGGCGCAGCACGTGCGGTCGTTTCTGCATGCCGAGGGATTCCTGGAAGTCGAAACGCCGATGCTCACGAAGAGCACGCCGGAAGGGGCCCGGGATTATCTCGTGCCCAGCCGTGTGAATGCGGGCAGTTTCTTCGCGCTGCCGCAGTCGCCCCAGCTCTTCAAGCAGGTCCTCATGGTGGCCGGGGTGGACCGCTACTATCAGATCGCGCGCTGCTTCCGGGACGAAGACCTTCGGAACGACCGGCAGCCCGAGTTCACACAGATCGACGTGGAAATGTCGTTTGTCGATCGCGAGCAGGTCATGTCCTTGATGGAGCGGATGATCGCCGTCGTCTTTCGTGAGACGGCCGGCATCGACCTCGCCCCGCCGTTTCCGCGGATGACCCATGCGGAGGCGATGGGCCGCTATGGCTCCGACAGGCCCGATCTTCGTTTCGGGATGCCGCTGCATGACGTGACAGCCTTTGCCGCGACAAGTGAATTCAAAGTGTTTAGGGAAGCCGCCACGAAGGGCAAAATCGTGAAGGCGATGATTGTGAAAGGTGGCGGGACCATCACGAGGAGTCGAATCGATACGCTGGGAGAAACCGCGAGGAGTTTCGGGGCGAAGGGGCTCGCCTGGTTGAAGATCACCGCAGAGGGGCAGATCGAGTCCGTGATCGCCAAGTTTCTGGATGCCAAGGCCTTCGCGGCGGCTCTTCCCGATGCCAAGCCGGGCGATTTAGTCCTTTTCGGTGCCGACAAGCCTAATGTGGTGCACGATGTGTTGGGTCGTCTGCGTCTGCAGCTTGGCGAGGAGCTGAATCTGATCGATCGGACGACATGGCGGCCGCTCTGGGTGATCGAATTCCCGCTGCTGGATTACGATTCGGAGCAGAAGCGGTACGTCTTCATGCACAATCCCTTCGCCGCGCCGATGGACGAAGATGTTCCGTTGCTGGATTCGGAGCCCCTCAAGGCGAGAGCCAAGGCCTATGACCTGGTCGTGAACGGAAATGAACTCGGGGGAGGCAGCATTCGGAACCATCGCAGTGACGTCCAACTGAAGATCCTCGACCTGCTGGGCATCAACAAGGAGCAGGCGCAGGAGAAGTTCGGGTTTCTCCTGGACGCCCTCGAGTACGGGGCGCCGCCGCATGGCGGAATCGCCTTCGGCCTGGATCGCCTGATCATGCTGCTCGGCGGCGCCGATTCCATCCGTGACGTGATCGCCTTTCCCAAAACCCAGAAGGCGCAGTGCCCCATGACCGAGGCGCCTTCCCCGGTCACTCCCGAGCAGTTGAAGGACCTCTCCATCAAGCTCGATAAGATCGAGTAGGGGACGGCACGGGGACTGGCTCCGCTTCGGGGTGCCCGTTGCTCCTCACATGCAATGGGCCATGTGCCTGTCCCCCTTCTTGTGCCCTTGACCTTTAGCTCGGAAGAAGTTACACTAAAGTGTCACTTCACCGGGAGAGCGAACCATGCGACTGGCCGGCGTCAAGGAACTGAAACAGCAAACGATGAAGCTGCTCAACGAGACCGCCAAGGGCGACATCGTCATCACGGCGCACGGCAAGCCCAAGGCCGTCTTGCACCACATGACGGAAGAAGACCTGGGCGATTACCTCATCGAGCACGATCCGGCGTTCAAGAGCCGAATCGAGTCGGCCTACGCCGACTATCTGGCTCACGGGGGCATCGGCGGCGAGGCCCTGCTGGTCAAGTTGAAGCGGAAACGTGCCGCCCGCAAAGTTTAAGGTTGTTTACAGCGCCGCGGCCCAGGCGGACCTAGAACGGCTCGACCACGACGATGCTATCCAGGTTGTCACCGACGCGGCGACTCATCTGTCGAATGCTCCGCTTCCCATCGGAAAGACCCGGCTCAAGCGCCTCAGCGGCTTTACGCCACCGCTGTACCGTCTTCGCAGCGGAGACTTTCGAGCGTACTACAGAATCCACGGGGCCGAGGTCGTCATTTTGCGGGTCACTGACCGGAAAGACGCCGAGAAATTGCTCAAGCGGCTTCGCTGAGTCTGCCACCTGTATCCGGCCGGATACGCCGCATTCAATCACTGTATCTTTTTAGATTCACGCGCCGGCCGCCTCTTTTTCCTCCTGCTGACTTTACGGAGGAGGAGTGGTAGGATTCCGTCTGAGCAGAAAACGGAGCAGAAAACGGGACAGGCTACTTTGTTTGAGTTGAATTAGCCTCCGCCTCCCTTCCCCCTCCGCTTCCTCCAAACAGAGCTTGCTCGACCCGGAACTTCGATCAGACGTGACGGGATATTCAATACCACCAGAGATCCGAATGACGGGCGCGGCACAAGAAGGGGGACAGTCCCCGTGCCGCACAGTCCACCCTCGCGCGCTTGTGAGCAGAAAACGGGACAGGCTACTTTGTTTCGGGCATTAGCCTCCGCCTCCCTTCCCCCTCCGCTTCCTCCCGCTTCCGCCGCGCTTGACAGGTTCCCGCACGGTGGCCTAGCCTGACTGTAAATCTGTGAGGTGTGCGCTATGAAACGGCCTCTGTTCCTTGTGCCGGTCCCCGCCGGCTTTCCCTCGCCGGCAGACGACTACCTGGAAGGCAAGCTCGACCTGAACGAGTATTTGATCCAGCATCCTGCCGCGACGTTTTTCTTCCGGGTGACCGGCGACTCGATGACCGGCGCCGGTATCCATTCCGGGGACCTTCTGATCGTGGACAAGGCCGGGGAGCCCAGAGACGGGAGCGTGGTGGTCGCCGTCCTGGACGGGGAACTGACCGTCAAGCGCATCGAGAGACATGATGGCAGACTGTTCCTGGCGCCGGAGAACCCGAGCTACCCGCTCATCCCGATCACGGAGGAGCAGTCCTTCCAGGTGTGGGGCGTCGTCAAGCACGCGATCCACTCGTTCTGAGGCTCCCGATGCCGCCTGTCTTCGCCCTCGTGGACTGCAACAATTTTTACGTCTCTTGCGAGCGGGTCTTTGACCCCAAGCTCGACGGGAAGCCCGTTGTCGTGCTCAGCAACAACGACGGCATCGTGGTCGCCCGCTCGAACGAGGCCAAGGCGTTGGGCATTGCGATGGGCGTCCCCGCGTTTCAGATCCGCTCGCTGATCCGCGCCCATGACGTGCAGGTATTCTCGTCCAACTACGCGCTCTACGGCGATCTGTCCCGGCGTGTCATGGACACGCTGGCGCAGTTCTCGCCCCATGTGGAGGTCTATTCGATCGACGAGGCCTTCCTGAACCTGTCGGGGTTCACCGGCCGCAACCTGACGGAGTACGGGCGCGCGATCCGCGCCACGGTGAAGCGATGGACCGGCATCCCGGTGTCCGTGGGGATCGCGGAGACCAAGACGCTCGCCAAGATCGCCGGGGAGGTCGCGAAGCACCGGCGGGACGCCAGCGGCGTGTGCGACCTGACGACGTGGCCTGACCGGGGTGCCCTGCTGGCCGACATCCCGGTGGAGGATGTGTGGGGCGTCGGGCCGAATTGGGCGAGGCTGCTCACGGAACATGGCGTCCGCACGGCGCGAGACCTGCGCGAGGCGGACGAGCGCTGGATCAGGACGCGGATGGGCGTGGTCGGGGCCAGGATCGTGCAGGAACTGTGCGGCCGGTCCTGTCTGACTTTGGAAGATTGCCCGCCCCCGAAGCAGGCGGTCACGGTCTCCCGGATGTTCGGCCGCCCGATCACCACGCTGGCCGAGATGCGGGAAGCCGTCGCCGCCTATACGGCGAGAGCCGGGGAGAAGCTACGCCGGGAGCGGCTGGCAGTAACGGTGCTGACCGTGTTCCTGACGACCAACCCCTTCAAGGATGAGCCGCAGTACAGCAACGCCGCGACGGTCACGCTGCCCGTCGCCACCGACGCGACGCCCGAACTGCTGCGGCAGGCGCTCCGTAGCATCGAGCGCATCTACCGCGAGGGGTATCGCTACAACAAGGCGGGTGTGATGCTGACGGCCCTGGTCCCCGCGAGCCAGGTTCAAGGCGACCTGTTCGATGACCGAGACCGTGAGCGGTCAAGTCGACTCATGCGGCTGCTGGACCGCATAAACGCGGAGATGGGCGCCGGGACGTTGCGGTACGCGGCTGAGGGATACGTGAAACGCTGGCGGACGCGGTTTGAACGGCGTTCCCCCGCCTACACGACGAACTGGCGCGACCTGCCGGTCGCCAAGGCGTTGTAAGAAAGAAGGCGCAGCATGCGGCGCCCCTACATCGGATGCGGCACAAGAAGGGGGACAGGCTCATGGCCTATTGCATGGGGATGAGCAATGGGCGCCCCGAAGGCGCGCCGGTCCCCGTGCCGTCCCCGACTCCTGCTGTGTGACAAGGTGGTTCGGCTCCACGTGGACGCTGAGACAGCAAGCAGGCGCTTCCTTGCTTTTGAAGAGCGACCATGAAATTCGAATAGCACTTGTTCGATTTTCATGGTATCATGCGACGCATGATTGAGCGGGCGGATCTCCTTTCACAAATGCGCAGGGCACTCCGGCGCAGCCGCGTCGTCGCGCTGATCGGGCCCCGCCAGAGCGGCAAAACCACGCTGGCCCGGCACATCGTGCCGCCGGAGTCGCTCCGCTACTTCGACCTGGAAGACCCGACGAGCCTGGCGCGCCTAGCGGAGCCGATGACGGCCTTGACGTCGCTGCGTGGAGTGGTCGTGATCGACGAAGTCCAGCGGCGTCCGGATCTGTTCCCGGTCCTGCGCGTGCTCGTTGATCGCAAACCCTTACCGGCCCGTTTCCTGATTCTGGGAAGCGCCTCGCCTGAACTGCTCCGCCAATCGTCCGAATCCCTGGCGGGTCGTATGGAGACGATCGCGCTGCCGGGGTTCAGCCTGGTTGAGGTCGGTATGGACATGATGAGCCGGCACTGGCTGCGTGGCGGATTCCCGCGCGCCTTTCTGGCCAGGACACAGGATGACAGCCTTCGCTGGCGGCGCGAGTTTATCCAGACGTTCCTGGAGCGCGATCTGCCCCAACTGGGCATTGCGATTCCGGCCCGGGCGCTACAGCGGTTCTGGACGATGGTGGCGCATTACCACGGTAACATCTGGAATGCCGCGGAGCCGGCGCGTTCGTTCGGCGTCAGCGAGCCAACCGTACGCCGGTATCTCGATGTGCTGACCGGGGTCTTCATGGTCCGACATCTCGCGCCGTGGCATGCCAATCTTGGGAAGCGCCAGGTCAAGGCGCCGAAGGTGTATGTGCGCGACAGCGGCTTACTGCATGCGTTGTTGGGCGTCCGGACGGAAGCCGAGTTGCTGCATCACCCGAAGTCCGGGGCATCCTGGGAAGGATATGCCATCGAAGAGACTCTGAAGCTGGTCCAGCCGGATGAGGCCTATTTCTGGGCGACGCATCAGGGTGCGGAGTTGGATCTCCTGCTGCTGAAAGAGGGCCGGCGGCTGGGCGTCGAGATCAAACGGATGGACGCGCCGACGCTGACTCCCTCCATGCGCATCGCGCTCGACAATCTGCGTCTGGAACAGCTCATTGTGTTGTATCCCGGAACGCGCCGGTATTCGCTTTCGGCACAGGTTACCGTCGTGCCGTTGCTCGAGTTGGCGCGCCACTCGTGGGCTTCGTTCTTTCCCCGGCCGGCGCGGCCACGGCGGGCGGCGTCATAATGCCACGCGGGTATCGAAGGAGCACGAAGGAAAGCTGACTCACACCCTTCCTGCGGCGCGGCCTAAGAAAGAGGGCGCACCGCCGTGCGCCCCTTCTATGAGCGTGCGCCTGTCAACCGCATGGAATCTGCATTTCCTCTGCCCCCATCTTCCGTGAACCCGCGCTGAGGCGACACTCC
>Ga0137796_10000015_pt1 | contig 136238 bp, 134 predicted proteins | sample OV2TP3_FD_97704 | JGI IMG/M metagenome (GOLD analysis project Ga0137796, IMG submission 97704) | reverse complement strand
TCCTCGATGAGGCGGCAGCAAACGCAGCCAAACACTGGACATTCATCCCAGCGACGCGAGGGCCCAAGTCCGTCGAGGCGTGGCTGCGAGTTCCTGTGAAGTTCGAACTGAGGTGAACAAGAGGGCGCTACTTGCCGTCGTTCTCGGTTTCGATTTGACTGATTCGGTGGTCATGCTGGAGGGTCCCGCGAAGAGAGCGATCCAGTGGCAGGGCTAGGTGTTGCATAGCGGAGAGTTTTCCCCGGTGGCGAAAAGGCGGCCTGAGTAGGCCAGGCGAAAATCGTGCGCGTGCACGGCGGAGGGCGCCATGAAGCGGCTGACTTAGTCGTACAGGCCCCAGCGGGCACAAGGATGGCGGCGGTTGGCGTGTTGGGAAGCGTGGACGAGCTGGCCCGACGGGACGGGCGGCTCGGTGGACGCCGTCACCGGGGGCGGCGATCGGTCCATATCGGAAATCCCGGTTCAGGCCCCAAACGAAGGAGGACAAGGAATGGCCCCAAGTGAGTCGCGGCCCACGGTCTAGCCCGGACAGCAGGCCCCCGACTTCGTGCTGCCACTCGTCTCGGAGGACGGTCAGGTGGCGACGACCTGTCGCGCTATGGCGTCTTCCCGACGGACGACGAGATCCTGGCCGCTGCGCGTGCCGCGGGCGTGTGATCCTCGGCTGAGTCCCGGGCCCGCTGTCCACCGAGGAGGACGCGGCCGTCGGTCGCCAGCGGCCAAATCTTGCTCTCGGGAGGATCGGCAGGTGGCGGGGTCCCGGGGGTCATCCGCGAGCACATTCACTCCGCGCCGTGATCCCGGAGCGCGTGGCCACCACGGTTTGACGCCTCTCAGCCCTCTGGGGTACGCTCCTCGCGTCTCCCTGGGCCGAGCTGGAGATGCCATGTGAAGTTGACCCTCCGCGCCGCCACGGTCGTGGTCCTGCTCCTCCTCGCCGCGCCGCTCGCCGCCGCGGCGCAGCAGCGGGGGAAGATGCCCCGGATCGGTTGGCTGTCGGTCGGGTCGCCCCCCGCTAATCCGGCGTTCTGGCAAGGCATGCGCGACCTCGGCTACGTCGAAGGCCAGAACATTGTCGTCGAGTATCGGTGGGCCGAGGGGAAGCTGGATCGCCTTCGGGACCTCGCCGCCGAGCTGACCCGCCTCAAGGTTGATGTGATCGTGACGAATGGATATCCCGCGGCTGTCGCGGCGAAGCACGTTACCGCGACGATTCCTGTCGTCTTCTCGACACACGTGGACCCCGTTGGAACGGGGCTCGTCACGAGCCTCGCCCGACCCGCCGGGAACCTGACAGGCTTAACCCTGATCGCGCCGGACCTTGTCGGGAAGCGACTCGAACTCATGAGAGAGGCCGTTCCCAAGGTCTCGCGTCTAGCCGTCTTGATGAACTCCGCCAACCCGGGCTTCGAACCCACATTGAAGCGGGCGGAGGTCGCGGCTGAGACTCTCGGGTTGAAGCTCCACATCGTCGAGGCCCGCACCCCCGGCGAACTCGACGCGGCCTTTTCCGCGATCTCCCGCGCACTCGCCGACGGCCTCCACGTGAACCGGGACCCGCTGTTTCTTGAACACCGCGCACGGATCGTCGAGCTGGTGGCGCGGAGCCGGCTGCCGGCGATGTACGACGTGAGGCAGTTCGTGGACGCCGGGGGGCTCATGTCTTACGGGCCGAGACTCTCCGATCATATGCGGGGTGTTGCCACCGTAGTGGATAAGCTCTTGATGGGCGCCAAGCCGACCGACCTGCCCGTCGAGCAACCCGCCAGGATCGAGTTGGTCTTGAACCTCAAGACCGCGAAGGCGCTCGGCCTGACGATCCCGCCGTCCGTGCTCATCAGGGCCGACGAAATCATTCAGTGAAGCAACTCGCAGTCTGCGTCATCCTCGCGCTCGGGCTTCTCGCCGCCCCGCTGACCGGCGGCGCGCAGCCGGCGGGGAAGGTGTACTATCGCCATGCGAAGGCGCTCGGGCTCACCATCCCGCAGTCGGTGCTGCTGCGGGCGGACGAGATCATTCCGTGACTCGCCGGTGGCGATCCGGCGGAGCGAGAGGAGGGCTGAACCGTGGCACACCCCAAGTGGCAAGTGAACGGCGACTATTTCGAGTCGTGCAGCTGTACCTTCCTGTGCCCCTGCCTGCCGAGCAACCTGACGGCCAAGCCGACGAAGGGGGACTGCTACTTTGCGTTTGTCTTCCAGGTCGAACGCGGCCGCTATGGTGAGCTGACGCTTGACGGATTGAACTTTGCGTTGGTCGGGTACATGCCGGGGCCGATGGCCGCGGGTAACGTGTCCGTCGGGCTCATTCTCGATGAGCGCGCGACGCCCCAGCAGCGGGAGGCTCTATCCGCGATCGGGAGCGGGCAGGCCGGCGGGCCGATGGCCGCGCTGGGGCCGTTAATCGGCAAATTGCTGGGAGCCGAGACGAAGCCGATTCACTACCAGAAGAATGGTATGAGCCGGGCTGTCTCGATTCCGGGCGTGCTCGACCAAGCGGTGGAGGGCGTCCCGAGCCCCGCGACGCCGGGGGAGCCCCTCTACCTGGACAACACGGTCCACCCGGCGAACAAGCGTGTCGCGCTCGCGCAGGCCAAGCGGAGCCACCTGCACGTGTTTGGGCTCAACTGGGACGACACCTCGGGGCAGAACAACGGTCACTTCGCGCCGTTTGCCTGGCAGGGCTCAACCGGGTAAACGCAATGAGGCTCCGAGCGGTCGAGCTCATCGTCGCCCTCGCCCTCCTCGCCGCGCCGCTCGCCGCCGAGGCGCAACAGGCGGCCAACGTGCCCCGGATCGGGCTCCTCGACCTCGGCTCCCTCGCCGCGCGGGCTTCACTGTGGGAGGCGTTTCGTCAGGGGATGCGCGAGGTTGGGTCCGTCGAGGGCCGGACCGTGATCTTCGTGGCCCGGGGCGCCGACGCGAAATACGAGCGGCTGCCGGCACTCGCGGCCGAGTTCGTCCGCCTCAAGGTCGACGCCATCGTGACGGCGGGCGGAGGTGCCGCCCAGGAAGGGCGACAGGCGACGGCGACGATCCCCATCGTCATGGCCAGCGGGGATCCGCTTGCCGGGGGCCTCGTCGCGAGCCTCGCGCGGCCGGGCGGGAACATCACGGGGCTGTTTGATTCTCAACCCCGAGCTCACCGGGAAGCGGCTGGAGCTGCTCAAGGAGACGGTGCCTGGGATCGTCCGGGTGACCGTTCTCTGGAACCCCACACAGCAAGCTCACCCCAGCATGTTGAGCGAGGCGGAGACAGCGGCTAGGGCGTTGGGGCTTCACCTCCAACGGGTGGAGGCGCAAGGCCACGAGGACTACGAGCGCGCCTTCTCCGCGATGACCAGAGCGCGTGCGCAAGCACTCCTCGTCTTCGGGGACGTGGTGTTCTGGGCTCATCGCGGGCGGCTTGCAGAGCTGGCCGCAAGGAGTCGCCTGCCGGCGATGTTCGCACAGCGGGAGTATGTGGGGGCCGGCGGGCTCATGAGCTATGGAGCCGACCTCCGTGACAATTACCGGCGTGCAGCGACCTACGTCGCCAAGATCCTCAAGGGTGCCAATCCCGCGGAGTTGCCCGTCGAGCAGCCCACGAAGTTCGAGCTGGTCATCAACCTCAAGATGGCGAAGGCGCTCGGGCTGACGATTCCTCAGTCCATGCTGATCCGGGCGGATCAGGTGATCGAATGATCACTCGGCGAGCCTTCGTCTCCGGGTTGACGCTCGGGAGCTCGTTTCTGCTGCTCGCGGCCTACGCAGAGCAGACGGGGAGGATCGCAGTGGTGGGCATCCTCACGTCGGGTCTTTGCCCGACTCATCTGGAGGCAACGGGGACGCGCGGCTTCGTAGAACGGTTGCGAGAACTCGGTCATGTCGAGGGCAAGAATCTCGTCGTCGAGTGCCGCCGATCGGATGGGACCGCTGGGCGGTACCGTGACTTGGCGACCGAGCTGGTGCGCCTCGACGCCGACGCGATCCTCGCCGTCGGCTCGGCCGCGGTTTGTGCGGCGAAGTCCGCCACGACTCGGACCCCCATCGTCGCCGTCGACATGGAGACGGACCCGATCGCAAGCGGGCTGGCGGCGAGCCTGGCAAGGCCAGGCGGGAATGTCACGGGTGTCTTCCTGGACCTGCCGGAGTTGAACGGCAAGCGCCTCGAGCTACTTAAGAATGAAGCCGAATCCCCGGAGACCGGCGGGCGGTGTCACGGGCCGATGATGCCCCTCAGAGTGTATATGGGACCACAGTGGCGGCTCGAATCTTTCGGTGACGCTCGATGCCGCCAGATCGCCCGCTCGCACGCCGGCGCCCCCGCGCCCCGCGGGGGGAGCGGCACGGGGGCCGGAGAGGCATGCTCCCTGCGAATCGAGCCACGTCACCGTGCGGCCCCCGCGCGTTGCGGGGGGTTTGACGGTTCGGCTATCCTACCCGTGCACCACGATGCACCGTGGCCCGGCTGCCGTGCGGAGCTCGGCGGACCGGATGTTCTCCCCATGCCCCGCCCGCCGTTTCGCCAGCGAGGTGCGCCAAGATACGCGGCAGGCCACGCAGCGTAAGACGGTTCTGGCAGCAGAGATAGTACCGCTTCCTCTGATGAAGGCGACAGAGGTGGCCTTGACGGAGCCGGGAGTCGAATCGGTCCCTGCGTATGGGAGGAGCTCCCCATGAGTGACCGACGTGAAAGCTGGAGCCGACGAGGGTTCGTGGGTGCGCTGACGCTGGCGGGAACAGCGAGCCTCCTCGGGATGCGACCTGAGCGCGCCGCGGGTGATGCGCCGCCGGAGACGACGCGGCTCCGGCTCATCAAGTTTCCCAGCCTCTGCATGGCGCCGCAGTACGTCGCCCAGGAGCTGCTGCGGGCCGAGGGGTTCACCGAGGTCCAGTACGTGGAGTTCCCAGGAGAGGGAACTCGAGCGTTCGAGCGTCTCCGGACCGGGGACCTGGACATGCTCCAGTGGTTCATCGCGCCGGGCGTCCTCGAAGTAGATCGCGGCGCGAACATCTCGTTCTTGGCCGGCGTCCACGTGGGATGCTTCGAGCTATTCGCGACGGATCGGGTGCGGTCGGTCCGTGACCTCAAAGGGAAGACGATCGTCGTGCCGGGAATCCAGGCCGTGCCCCACGTCTTCCTGCTGGCCATCCTGGCCCACGTCGGGCTGGACCCAGCGAAGGACGTCAACTTCCTCGTGCGTCCGGCGCCAGAGGCCAAGATGCTGCTGGCCGAGGGCAAGGTCGATGCCTACCTGGGGTTTCCGCCCGACCCCCAAGAGCTGCGGGCGAAGGGGATCGGCCGCGTCCTGCTGGCCAGCGCCGTGGACCGCCCGTGGTCCCAATACTTCTGCTGCTTTGTGATGGCCAATCGGGAGTTCGTCCGCAGACACCCCGTGGCCACGAAGCGCGCGGTGCGGGCGATCCTGAAGGCCGACGGTGTGTGTGCTCTGGAGCCCGAGCGCGCCGCCAAGACGTTAACCGGCTTGGAGCTGACAAAGAACTACGAGTACGCGCTACAGAGCATGCGGGACGTGCCCTACGGCCGGTGGCGCGACTACAATCCCGAGGATACGGTGCGATTCTATGCCTTGCGCCTCCACGAGGCTGGAATGATCAAGTCCAGCCCTCAGAAGATCATCGCCCAGGGCGCTGACTGGCGCTTCCTCGACGAGCTGAAGAGGGAGCTGAAAGGGTAACGGGAAGTCAGGGCAGGCTCGGCTCGGAGGCGAGCGACGAGGCTGCTGCGGGGCAGCTTCGTACCGCCGGCGCCGATTCGCGAGCTCCGCGATCTGACGCGGCATCGTCGGGTGCTGATCGAGGAGCGGACCCGGGCCGCCAACCGCCTGCACAAGTTGCTGCAGGACGCTGGGATCAAGCTGGCGTCGGTGGCCACCAACATCCTGGGGGTGTCGGGCCGCGCGATGCTGGAGGCGCTCGTCCACGGCACGACGGACCCCGAGGTCCTGGCTGACCTGGCCCGGGGCCGGTTGCGCAAGAAGCTGCCGGCGTTGCGCGAAGCACTGACCGGGCGTTTCCGGCCGCACCACGCGTTTCTGGTCAGTCAGCTCCTGGCGCACGTGGACTATCTGGAGGAGGCGATCAGTGCAGTGAGTGCGGAAGTCGAGGGGCGGCTCGCCCCGTTCGCCCAGCCCCTGACACAGCTGGACACGATCCCCGGGATCGATCGGCGCACGGCCGAGGTGCTCATCGCCGAGCTCGGCGTGGACATGAGCTATTTCCCGAGCGAGCATTCACTTGGCCAGTTGGGCGGCGATCTGTCCCGGCAACAATGAGAGCGCCGGCAAGCATCGATCCGGGAGAACCCGCCGAGGCAACCGCTGGCTCCGCACGGCCCTGGTCGAAGCGGCGTGGGCCGGGATCCGCGTCGAGGGCAGCGCGCTGGGGGCGCGGTACCGCCGCGTCATGCGGCATCGTGGGCACAAGAAAGCCGTGGTGGCGGTGGCGCACGCAATGCTCCGGGTGGTCTATCACCTCTTGGCCGAGGGCACCACGTACCGTGAGCCGGGCGCCGACTACTATGACCGTCGCCACGCTGAGAGGGTCAGGCGGCGCGCGATCCAATTGCTCGAGCGCCAAGGCTACCGTGTGATTCTCGAACCGGCCGCCTGATCGTGAGCCACTGATCGGCCGTGATTTTCTGAGCAGGACCCTCACGGCGAAAGGAGGAGAAGCTCGAGAGCGAGCCGCCGCCGCCCAGCGTCGCTCCGCTCCGATCATGATCCCCGATCGAGCTGATCACGATGAAGCGATCGACGTGATCACGATCGCCGAAATGCGCACTACGGGCCCGATGTGAACCGCTTGTTCATCCCGGCGGCATCGACTGTGGACAGGATTCTCCGGGGAGCCAGGGCAGGTGACGTCCCCATCGAGAGGCCCACTCGCTTCTACCTGGTAGTGAACCTCAAGACCGCGAAGGCGCTCGGGCTCACGATCCCGCAGTCGATCCTCATCCGGGCCGATGAGCTGATCCAATGAGGCGCGTGGCCGCAGCCCTTGCCCTCGCCCTCCTCGCCGCGCCGCTCGCCGCCGAGGCGCAGCAGGCAGGGAAGGTCTACCGGATAGGTGTGCTTGCTCTCGCGGACTCGCCGGGCTGGGAGGCATTTCGGCAGGCCTTGCGCCAACTCGGTTACGTGGAGGGGTCGAACACGGCTATCGAATGGCGTTGGTCGAAGGGGAGGTTGGAGCGCTTCCCGGACTTCGCGGCCGAGTTGGTCTCACTCAGGGTTGACCTCATCGTGGCGTCAACTTACCCAGGGACCCTAGCAGCGAAGAACGCGACTAAGACGATCCCCATCATCATGGTGGCAGTGGCCGATCCTGTCCGGATGGGCCTCATCGCCAGCTTGGCGCGGCCGGGCGGGAACATCACGGGGCTGACCCTCCTTGCCGGCATGGAGATAGTCGGCAAACATCTGGAGCTGCTCAAGGAGGCGGTCCCCAACCTCTCCCGGGTGGCCGTCCTCTGGAATCCGGCCAATCCAATGCACGTACTCAGACTGAGAGAGGTGGAGGTCGCGGGACGGTCGTTGGGGGTGCAACTTCAAATCCTGAAGGCGCAGGGTCCTGAGGAATTCGACAGCGTCTTCGCGGCGATGACTAGAGAGCGCGCGGGCGCTCTCTACGTGGTTGGGGACCCGATGTTCTTTCAGCACCGAACACGGCTCGCGGAGCTCGCGGCAAAGAGCCGCCTGCCAGCCGTATACGAGCTGAAGGGCCATGCGGAGGCCGGTGGTCTTATGGCCTACGCGAGCACTCTCGACATGTACCCGCGCGCCGCCACCTACGTCCACAAGATCCTCAAGGGCGCCAAGCCGGGCGATCTACCGGTCGAGCAACCCACCAGGTTCGAGCTCATCATCAATCTGAAGACCGCCAAGGCGCTCGGCCTGACGATCCCGCCGACGGTGCTGATCCGGGCGGACCAAGTCATCGAGTAGCCAGAGCTCGAACCGGCCCGGCTCATCTCCGAGCCCGTTGCGGGATGCCCGGGCCGGACGTCCGATGGGACCCGGCGAACGCGCGATAGGCCGTTGCCACTTCGTTGCCGCTGCGAAGGGCGCTCGGGGGCGCTCCAGGGCGCTCGAGGGCGTTCGGTCCTTTTTCTCCTCGAACGAGTCGCAACTTCATTCAGGGCCGCGTCCGGCGCGGCGTTCGCGGGTCTTGAGGGGGTTCGGATCCGCGAATTCGCCTCGGGCGGGTTACGGCCCTCTCAAGGCTGAAACACGGGTTCGAATCCCGTTGGAGCCACCACCGCTTCCAAAGCGGGTCCGAGCGCTGTCCGGGGGCTTTGCGGTCGGGGCTTGTTGCCACGGACGGTTGCCACTCAGAACGGCGTCCAGGGCCCCCCTCAGGATCGGATATCTTCGCGCGGATGCCGGCGCGCGCTGTCCGGAGGGAGGCACGTGGGCGGGGGCCCCGGTGCCGTGGAGAGGGCGGTTCGACGCCTACCCTCGGCCCGCGGGACTGGGTCGATCCCGACCTCGCCGCGGTGCCCTCGCGTATGCGCGGCTCCTACCGGCCGACCGGGACCACGCGCGTGCCCTCGAGGCTGAGGTCCCGATCGGTTCCCCAGACCTCATCGATGCCGAGGCGCCCGAGAAAGACCAGACTGGACGCGTCCACGTAAGTGAGCTTGTGTCCGCGGAGGCGCTCCAGCTTCCGGACGACGTCCCGGTGGTGATCCTGGTCGATCGGCAGGAGCTCCAGCCCGGGCAGCTCGCCAAGAGCAACCCGAAAGGTTCGAGCCGCCTCCTCCCCAAGGCGATGAAGGAACCACCCGTAGGTCTCCGACACGACCACGAGGGAGGAAAACCACCGTCGCGGCGGTTCCGAAAAGAGCCGCACCGCGGCGCGATGATAGCGGTCGGATCGGTCGAGGAAGGCGACGAAGATCCCCGTGTCGAGGAAGACCCGGCCAGACCTCACGGGCGGGGCCGCCTGTAGACCACGGCGTCTACGGTTCTGCTGGCGTTCGGATCTCCGGACGAGACGGCCCCGGCGAACCGCATCCAGGGTCGCCCGCGGCGCCGCTTCGGATGCTCGAGCACCTCCCCCGCTGCCCGGCGCATCAGCTCGGCGATGGAGATACCCTGACGCTTAGCCTGGGCTTTCAGCTCCCGATACACGTCGGGATCGAGGGAAATCTGGGTTCGGATCATGGCGTTATCACGCTACCAGAACGTGATAACACCGTCAAGGCCGTGGGAAGGTGGTCGCCCGTCCTGGCCCGTTACGCCAGGCCGGCGCGGATCGCGCGGGCGAGGCGCCGGACGCCTTCGGCGAGCTGCTCGGGCGGCTGGAGGCTGAAGGCCAGGCGCAGGTTGTGGGTCCCCTGGCCGTCCGGGAAGCACGCGGTCCCGGGCATCGCCTGCACCCGCTCCTCGGCCTCGCGGGCCATCACGCGCTTCATGTCCGCGAGCGGGCTGAGCGTGAGCCAGACGAAGAAGCCGCCCGCGGTCCGAGTCCAGCTCACCCCGTCGGGCATCTCGGCCTCGAGTGCCCGGTACATCGCCTCGCGGCGGGCGCGGTAGCCCCGCCGGAGCGCCTCGATGTGCGTGGCCAGGCGCCCGCTCCGCATGAACGTCCCGACGACGAGGGAGGCGAGGCCGTTCGTCGAGCCCTCGGCCTTGAAGGGCTGGAGCCGCTGGATGAGGGCGGGATCGCCGAGGACGAACCCCAGGCGCACACCCGGCGCCACGATCTTCGAGAAGGTCCCCAACCGCACGACCAGGCCGTGCCGGTCCAGCGCGTGGAGCGTCGGCACCGGGTCGCCCTCGTAGCGGAGGTCGCCGTAGGCGTCGTCCTCGATCACCGGCACGTCGTGGCGGAGCGCGAGGTCGAGGAGGGCGCGGCGCCGCGCGAGCGGCATCGTGACGCCCGTGGGGTTGTTGAAGGTCGGGATGCAGTAGAGAAACCGGGGCGGCGTACCCGCGGCGTGGAGCCGCTCGAGCGCCGCCTCGAGCGCCTCGAGGTCGAGCCCCTCGGGGCCCTGCGGCACGGGCACCGTCGTGACGCCGTGGAACCGGATGTGGCGGAGGGTGCCCATGAACGTGGGCGCCTCGACGAGGCCGACGTCGCCGGGGTTCGCCAGGACCTGGACGGCGAGCGCGATCGCCTGCGACGACCCGTTCGTGATCGCGAGGCTCCCCGGCTCGACGAGGCGGCCCTCCTCCCGCTCGAGCTTCTTCGCGAGCTCGGCCAGGAGGATGGGATTGCCGGTTACCGCGCCGTACTGGAGCGCCACCGCGCACGCGTCCGCGTCGGTGAGCGCCTCCCGGGCCGCCTCGAGGAGACCCGCGGCCGGAAAGAGGTCGGGGGCGGGCGCACCGAAGGCGAGCGAGACGACCCCGGGCTCGACGGGGCCCGCGCGCATCACCGGCGGGACCTCGTGCACCCGCCGGTTGAAGCGGCGCGCGTCCCAGGTGAACCGGAGCGCCTCCAGCTCGGCCGCCAGCGTCGGATTCTCGCGGCTCAGCATGCCCGCATTATGGCAGATGCGACCCGCGCCCACCACCCGCCACGACCGCGGGCGCCGGTGGGACCCGCAGCCGCGACCCCGCAGCCGGCGCCCGCCAGGCATGACCTCTCCGGAACGGGGACGCAGCCCCCCTCCGGGCGAGCTACTAGCGCAGCTTGTGGCGGCCGAGCCGCACGGCCGCGACCTCCGCATCGGGGACCGGGGTCTCGACGACCAGGGTCTGCTTCGCGAAGTCGATCGAGCGGACGATGCCGAGGCCGAGCGTCTCCCGCCGGGCGTCGTCGAGCCCGGCGAGCACGCCCTGGAAGTCGTCGAGGGAGTAGTTCGAGACGCCCAGCTCCTCGTGCCGCTGCTGGAGGAGGCGGAGCTGGGGCTCCTTGAGGGGATCCGGGGTGACGAGCACCAGCTCGTTCCCCCGCCGCTCCACCCAGAGGACCATGTCGTCGAGGACGGCCGCCAGCTCCTCCACCTGCCGCGGTGGAAGCGGCTGACCCGCGTAGAGCGGCGGGTGCCGGACGATCACGCGCGTGAGATCCAGCGAGACCGGCCGCGCCCCCGCAAAGTACGCCTGGAGGCTCCGCTCGCGGTGCTGCCGGCGCTCCTCCGGCGAGCGCCGGCGTGTGGCCCCGGAGGAGGCGAGCCGGACGACCGTCGGCCGCGTCCCGCCCCGGTACGGCCGGAGGATGTGCTCGCACTCCCCGTTGCGCTGGAGGCAGAGCACGAGATCGGGGTCCACCAGGTCGATCTTGTGCTGCTTGAGGAGCCGTCCCATCTCGCCCTGGACGAGGCCCGAGGTGTCCACGATCACCCGGTCGAAGCCGAGCCGGCGCGCCTTGTCGACCATCAGGCGCGTCCCGAGGACCGTCGGGAGGAGGTGACCCTGCGGCGAGGTGGACCCGACGAAGTAGAGGCCGACGACCTCGGCGTCGGCGAGCCGCGCGACGGGCGGGCGCAGCCGGCCGAGCCCGATGGTGGTCGGCGGCCCGATGTCGGACTGCCCGAGGTCCGCGTCCACCACGCCCACGGAGAGTCCCTGCCGGAGCAGCGTGTCGGCGAGAAAGGTCGTGAAGCTGGTCTTGCCGGTGTCCGTCTCCCCGATCACGAAGATCACCCGCGCCTCGGCCGCGCGGGCGACCGCGGCCCCCCAGGACGGGTCCGTCGTCACCGGCACCTCACACGGCCTCGGGCGTGGCCCCGCCGCTCAGCCCTCGAGCCGGGCGCAGGCCGTCCCGATCCGCGCGAGCCCCTCCCGGATCGCCTCGAGGCCGCACGCGTAGGAGAGGCGGATGTGGCGGTCCGACCCGAAGTCGGCCCCGGCCACCACGGCGACCCGCGCCTCCTCGAGGAGGAACGCGGCGACGTCCCCCGAGCGGGCGAGCGGCGTGCCGCGCCAGCGCCGGCCGAACAGCCCGGAGACGTCCGGAAAGGCGTAGAAGGCGCCCTGCGGCATCGCGCAGCGGACGCCGGGGATGCGGTTGAGCCCCTCGACGATGACGCGGCGCCGCCGGTCGAACTCGCCCGCCATCTTGGCGACCTCGTCCTGCGGCCCGCCGAGCGCCTCGACGGCGGCCCACTGGGCCACCGAGGCGGGGTTCGAGGTGCAGTGCCCCTGGAGCTCCCCTATCGCGCGGATGATCTCGCGCGGGCCGGCCGCGTACCCAATTCGCCAGCCCGTCATCGCGTAGGCCTTGGAGCAGGTGTTGACGACGAGCGTCCGCGCCTTGATCTCGGGCCCGAGCGCGGCGATCGAGGGCACGCGCCCCTCGTAGGAGAGCGCCTCGTAGCACTCGTCGGAGACGACCCACAGGCCCCCCGCGACGGCCAGCGCCGCGACGGCCTCGAGGTCCACGCGCGGGTAGACGGCGCCCGTGGGGTTGTTGGGCGTGTTCAGGATGAGGAGCTTCGTGCGCGGGGTCACCGCCGCCCGCAGCGCGGCGACGTCGAGCTGGAAGCCGCGCCCTTCGTCCGTCGGCACGACGACCGGCTTCCCCTCGCAGAGGCGCACCTGCTCGGTGTAGCTCACCCAGTAGGGCGAGGGCACGATCACCTCGTCGCCCGGACCGACCAGGACCGCGCAGATGTTGTAGAGCGTGTGCTTCGCCCCGACCGAGGCCACGACCTCGGCCGGCTCGTAGTCCAGGCCGTTGTCGCGCTTGAGCTTGGCGCAGACCGCCGCGCGCAGCTCCGGGATGCCGCCGGCCTCGGTGTACTTCGTGTGGCCCTCCCGGAGCGCCCGGATCGCGGCCGCCTTGATCCGCTCGGGCGTGTCGAAGTCGGGCTCTCCCGCGCCGAAGGAGACCACGTCGATCCCCTGGGCCCGCATCGCCCGGGCCTTGGCGGTGATCGCCAGGGTCGCCGACGGCTGGATCCGCCGCGCACGCTCAGCCAGCATGGGTCAATCGCTCCTCTCCGCGGTGGGCCGGCCGGAGACGCGCCCGCCCCCGCGGATGCGCCCGGCCCGCCGCGACCAGGCGCTCCAGGCTCCGCCGGAACGGCCGGTGCCGGTCGAGCTGCCGGATGTAGGGTAACTCGCTCCGCCCCCCTTTGGCCCGGAAGACCCGCGCGAGGGCACGGCGCTCCGCGGCGCGCCAGCGGTGGAGGTCGGGGATCAGGGTGGCGACGAGGGAGAGGCGCGCGAACGCCCGGCGCTCGTCGGGTCGCCACTCGCGCCAGCCCGGGACGCCGAGCGTGCGGCCGACCCGGGCCGCCGCCGCGCGCGAGGCGGCCCGGCGGTCCCCGCCGAACTCCCGCGCGATCAGCCCGCTGACCAGGGCGGCGACCTCGCTCGCCCGGACACGGCGCTCGGACTGCGCCGGGCCGAGGGTCAGCGCCATCTCCGAGCCCGCGAGCTGCCGGAGGACCGGGAGCGGCGAGCGGTAGCCGCGGTCACGCGCGATCTTCGTCCGCTCGGCCTCCGACAGCCGGCGCACCGCCGGGTCGCGCGGCCGGAACCCGAGCCGGTCGTAGAAGTAGAACGCGCCCGAGCGGAGCGCCTCCGGGTTGTCGTGGCCGATCTGGTAGGGATCCACGACGACCGTGTGCATCCCGAGCGCCTGCCGGTAGACCCGGAGGACCTGGCTGAAGACGAACGTCGACTCGCCGGGCCGGAAGGACTCGAAGACGTTCAGGCCGACCTCGAGCGTCCCGAAGAGGTACCAGCCGCCGCCGTAGCCGACCGGCACCCCGTTCTTGAGGACGAAGAACGCGTAGTAGCCCTCGAGGGGGAGGCGGAGCTCCGGGGGGAGCCCGATGAGCGCGATGCGGAGGCCGCGCCCGGGGTCCGCCACGAGGACATCCTCCGGGTTCGGGTCGGCGAAGGCGTAGAGCTCCCGGAGCCGGGTGGCCATCGCCACCCGGGCGGATTCGATGAGGGACTCCGCGAGCGGGCGGGGCGCCCGACGGAGCGCCGGGAGCGGCCGCCGGACCTCCGCGAGGAAGGGGACGCCGGCCGCCCGCTGGAGCTCCCCGGTCTGGAAGACCGGGCGGGGCCACGGCAGCCTGGCGCCCGTGCGCGCGCCCGACAGACGGCGCAACCGGACCCGGATGGGGAGCTCGAGGCTCTCGAAGAGCCAGTCGCGCGCGGCCCGCGGCAGGGCGGCGCCCCCGAACAGCTCGAGGAGGAGCTGGAGGTCGGTGAGCCGCCGCCCGCCCCCGGCCACGGCGAGCCAGCGGCGCCACCCCAGCCCGCCCTCGCTGAAGGCGTCGTCCTCCGCGTGGGTCACGAGCACCGCGAGCGTCTCGTCGAGCCGCGCTCCCTGCCGGTACCCGCGCCAGTCCACGTCCGTGTCCCGGCCGTAGCGCGCGACGAGCCAGCGCGCCATCGGGAGGCCGAACGGGTAGACGAGGGTCGTCCCGACCACGCCCGAATCGCGGAGTGCCGCGCGCGCCGCGGCGCCCAGCCGGCGGACCCGGCCCGGGAATCCTCCGAGGGCGCGCTCCACGCGCGCGAGCACCGCCGCGTCGCCCGGGTAGGCCTGCAGGAAGCAGAGCGTCTCGTGGAGGCGGAGCAGCGGCGCGGGCCGCCGGATCTCCAGCGTCTCGAGCTCGGCGAGGAGGCGGAGCTTCGTGGCAGAGGCCGTCCGGTCGAAACGCGCGGCGACCGAGGCGAGGGCGTCGACGAGCGCGCGGACCCGGCTCACTGGAGCTGCGACGGGGATCGTCCCGGGATCATCGCTTCCGGGAGAACTTCTCGATCAGCAGCTTCTCGACGTTCGGGGGGACGAGGCCCGTCACCGTCCCCCCGTATCCCGCGACCTCCTTGATGAGGCGCGAAGAGATGTACGTGTAGGCCTCGTGGGGCATGAGGAACACGGTCTCGATCCGCTCCTGGAGCTTCCGATTCATGAGGGCCATCTGGAACTCGTACTCGAAGTCGGAGACCGCCCGGAGCCCGCGGATGACCGCGCGCGCGCCGGCGCGCGCGACGAAGTCCACGAGGAGGCCCTCGAAGACCTGCACCTGGATCCCCCGGAGATGCCGGGTCGCCTCCCGGATCATCTCCACCCGCTCCGCTTCCGTGAACAGGGCCGTCTTCGCCGGATTGGTGACGACCGCGACGATGAGCTCGTCGAAGATGCGGAGGCTCCGCTCGATCAGGTCGAGATGGCCGTTCGTCAGGGGGTCGAACGAACCGGGGTAGACGGCGCGGGTCGCCACGACGGCGGCGCGCTCTTACGCGGGAGACCGGCGGGAGGTCAGGGGCACGGCGTTCACGCCTGTTGCGGGTCGGAGTCTACCCTTCGGCGCGAAAGAAAGTCAAGGCGCTCTCGCCGAAACGGCGCGTCTCGTCCGCCCGGAGCGCGCCCGCCGAAGCCGGCAGGGCCGCTTTGGTGGAGTGCTGGACGACGACCCGCGCCCCCGCCGCGAGCAGCGTGCCCCCGGCCAGCGCGGCGACCGCCCGCGCGGCGAGGTCCCCCGCGTAGGGCGGGTCGACGAAGACGAGGTCGAACGGGCCCTCGCTGCGGGCGAGCGCCCGGAGCGCCGCCAGCGCGTTCCCCGCAACCACGCGGGCCCGGGCTCGGTCGAGACCGAGCGCGGCGAGGTTCGCCCGGAGCGCCCGGAGGGCCTCGCGGTCGCGCTCGACGAAGACCGCGCGCGCCGCGCCGCGGGAAAGCGCCTCGATCCCGACGGCGCCCGTCCCCGCGAACAGATCGAGCACCCGCTTCCCGCGGATCGCCGGCCCCAGGATGTCGAACAGCGCCTCGCGGACGCGGTCCGCCGTCGGCCGCGTCCGGAGCCCGCGGGGCGCCCGCAGGCGCCGGCCGCGCTCCGCTCCGCCGATCACCCGCACCGCCGTGCTACCGAGACGCCGGGCCGAGACCCGAGCAGATCCGACCGGAGGGACGGGACGCCCGCGAGGCCGCAGGCCGAGCGCGGCCCGGCGAGCTGGAGGACGCAGGGAGGAGGCGGCCCGAGGCGTATGCCGCATACGTTGAGGGCCGACGACGACCCGACCGGAGGGAGGGGACGCCCGCGAGGCCGCAGGCCGAGCGCGGCCCGGCGAGCTGGAGAACGAAGAGATGCGACGGGGATCGGCACGGCGCTAGCCGATGGAGGCCAGTTCGAGCTTCTCCCGCCAGCGCGCGAGCAGCGTCTCGCGCAGGGGCTGGTGGTCCGGGAAGCGGAGCCCCGGATCCTGCTCGACCAGGGGGAGCGCCTCCCGGCGCGCCTCCTCGAGCAGGCGGCCGTCCGTCAGGAGGTTGGCGGCGCGGAACTCCGGCAGGCCCGCCTGCCGCGTCCCGAAGAACTCGCCCGGCCCGCGGATCTCGAGGTCCACCTCCGCGATCCGGAAGCCGTCCTGCGTCTCGCACATCGCCTGGAGGCGCCGCTGCGCGTCGTCGCCGAGAAGCCCGGACGCGAGCAGGATGCAGTACGACCGGGCGTGGCCGCGGCCGACGCGGCCCCGGAGCTGGTGGAGCTGGGCGAGGCCGAAGCGCTCGGCGTGCTCGACCAGCATGACCGTCGCGTTCGGCACGTCGATCCCGACCTCGATGACCGTCGTCGCGACGAGGACGTGGATCTCGCCGCCCTTGAACGCCCGCATCACCGCTTCCTTCGCGTCGAAGCCCATCCGCCCGTGGACGAGGCCGACGCGGCGGTCGGCGAACACCTCCCGGGCAAGACGCTCGGCCATCTCGGTCGCGGCCCGGACGTCGGAGGCCTCGGTCTCCTCGACGAGGGGGCAGACGACGTAGGCCTGGCGCCCCGCAGCGAGCTCGCCCCGAATGAAGTCGTAGATCTCCCGGCGCTTGGCGTCCGTCCGCCAGACCGTCGTGACGGGCTGCCGCCCGGGCGGGAGCTCGTCGAGCACGGACACGTCCAGGTCGCCGTAGAGGGTGAGCGCGAGCGTCCGAGGGATCGGGGTCGCCGTCATGACAAGGACGTGCGGGTGTTGGCCCTTCGCCCGCACGGACGCGCGCTGGAGGACGCCGAACCGGTGCTGCTCGTCCACGACGGCCAGCCCGAGCCGGTGGAACGCCACGCCCTCCTGGATCAGCGCGTGCGTCCCCACGACGATCGGGGTGGTGCCGCTCCGGACCCCGAGGAGCGCCGTGGCCCGCTCCCGGCTCTTCTGGCCCGAGGTCAGCAGGGCCACCGGCACGCCCAGCGGCTCGAGGAGGGCGCGGACGGTCACGAGATGCTGCTCGGCCAGGATCTCGGTCGGCGCCATGAGCACGGCCTGGTAGCCGGCCTCGACCGCGGTGAGGAGCGCCATCACGGCGACCAGGGTCTTGCCCGAGCCCACGTCTCCCTGGAGGAGGCGGTTCATCGGCGTCGCCCGGGCGAGGTCGGCGCGGATCTCCTCCCACACCCGGCGCTGCGCGCGGGTCGGCTCGAACGGCAGCGTCTCCCGCAGGCGCGCGACGAGCTTCCCCGGCGGGTCGATCGGATGGCCCCGCTGCGTGCCCAGCCGGCGCCGCCGGATCGCGAGCCCCACCTGCAGGAGGAAGAAGTCCTCGAAGACGAACCGCCGGCGCGCGGCCTCGGCCGCCTCGAGGGAGTCCGGGAAGTGGATGGCCGTGTAGGCGTCCCCCACGGGCGGGAGCCCGCGCCGGCGCCGCAGCGCCTCCGGGAGCGCCTCGGGCGCGTGGCGCGCGAAGCCCTCGACCACGCGGTGGAGCAGGGTCCGCATCGGCCGCTGCGTCAGACCCTCGGTCAGCCCGTAGATCGGGACGATGCGCCCCATATGGAGCGAGGCGTCCTCGTCCTCCTCGACGATCTCGAACTCGGGGTTCTGCATCACGAGCGGGCCGCGCGGCCGCTGGACGACCTTGCCGTAGAGCACGACGCGCCGGCCGCGCTTGAAGACCTGGGCGAGATAGGGCTGGTTGAACCAGAGCCCGGAGAAGAAGCCGGTCTGGTCGCGGAAGAGCACCTGGAGCGGCGCCCGCGAGCGGCCGCGGGGCGGCGGCGAGGCGCCGACGACCGTGCCGGCCGTGAGCTGCACCTCCCCCACCCGCAGCTTGCGGAAGGGGACCAGCTCGCGGCGGTCTTCGTAGCGGCGCGGGAACCAGCCGAGGGCATCGCCCACGGTCAGGAGCCCGAGGCGTTCGAGGGCCCGGGCGCGCTGGGGACCGACCCCCTTCACGTACTGCAGGGGGGCGCCGAGGTCCGCGCGGGCCCTAGCGGGGGGCTCCATGGGGGGCTCGACGCGGCGTGGGGGGGGCCGGGACACCGGAGGGGCGGGCTTGTCTCACCGCGGGCTCCATGGTATAGAAGGGCGTCGCCCCGCGGCAAGCCCAGCCGCACCGGCGGTGGTCAGGGGCGGCTTCCCCTGAGGAGCGAGAATGGCCAAACGCTGCGATGTCTGCGGGAAAGGCCCCGTCGTCGGCCACCAGGTGAGCCACGCCCACAACGTGTCGAACCGGCGGTGGCTGCCGAACCTGGTGGCGATCCGCGCGGTCGTGAACGGGCGTCCCCGGCGGGTCCGCGTCTGTACGCGGTGCCTCCGGGGCGGCAAGGTGGTCAAGGCGGTCTAAGAACCGACCGCCGAGGAGGATTGGGCCTCCCCGGCGGCCGTGCGCGAGAACAGGTGCCGGGTCGGGGTGCGGTCGCACCCCGAACCCGAGCCAGCGCAGGTACTACTTCTTCTTCTTGGCCTTCTTCTTCTTCGCCACTCGCTGAGTCACCTCCTTTCCCCGCGCCCTGCCGGCGGGGAGGGGCTGCACCCCCTCCCCGCCCTGCGGACTGCGTTACTTCCGCTTTTTCTTGGTCGCCTTCTTCTTCGCCACTAACACTCACCTCCTTCCCCCTGGCCGGGTCGCGCGGGTCTAGCCCGCGCTAGAAGCCCAGGGCGTCCCGGCGCAGCTTGGCCGCCTGTTCCCGCCCCCGGCGCTCGTGGTGGTAGAGGTCCACGTAGAGCTGCGGCAGGCACACGACCCGAAGCCCACCCTTCGGCAGCGGCGCGTAGAACACGCCGAGGTCGTACGGCGTCATCAGGTACACCGTCCCTTCGCCCTCCACGGGCTGGAGGTCCATCGCCCGCGCCAGCGGCTCGGGATCGCCCGCCAGATAGCAGTGCACCGTCGGGACCCGCACCTGCGGCCCGACCAGCGAGGCGCCGGCGTGCAGGGTGAATGCGTAGGTCATCCCGAGGGCGGCCGCCTGGTGTGCCAGCGCCTCCATGGCCCGGCGCTTGTCGGCCACGGGCGCGACGTACGCGGCGACCGGGTTGACCCGGTAGGTGTATTCCTCGCGCCAGGCGTCGAGCAGCTCCCCGGGCTTGTCCAGCCGGATGCGCCCTTCGGAGCCGCGCTCGATCCAGTCGAGGTCCTCGAGGCGCTTCACGACGTTGTGCACGTGCCCGAGGCTCACGGAGACCGCGCGGGCGAGCTCCTCAAGCCGCCAGCGCCGATCGCGCTCGACGAGAAGCGCCCGGACGACGCGCGTGGCGCGCGGCGCGAACAGGGCCTTGAGGGGCCGCCGCGCGGGTCCGACGTTCGGCTTGCCCTCCTTCTCGATGAGGACGTTGTCGAAAGCGAGGTAGCAGTTGCCGGAAAGGTCCACGTACCCGCAGCCGTTCTGGCGGAGGAGCGCCGCCGAGTGGGAGCTCACGTAGGGGGCCATGGCGACGGGGTAGGCGCCCGGCACCTCCGGGCGAAGGCTGCGGAGCCGGGTGATGGCCTCGCGGATGTGCCGCGGCTGGCCGAGGGGCCGGGTCTCGCAGATCAGGGTCTTCGGCTCCCCTCCCATCCGAAACCGGATGAGGAGATCGACCGTCTGTTCTCCGACGCGCGCGTCGATAAGCTCCTGCCATTCCTTGACCTGCGGGAAGAGCTCGTGCAGCCGCGCGGCAGCTTGCTTCTTGATTTCATCGACGCGGACCATGGTTTCACTTGTCCCGTCATTTTCAGCAGCTGCTGAAACACTAGCGCCAAGTGAAACCACTGTCAAGCAAAAAGTTCGCAGTTTGGGACAGGGGTTGACGCCGATCAAACCGCCGTCGCGGAAAAGGCGTTTCCCCCCCCCGGCGGGAACGGGGTGGCCGGCGAGGGCTACTCGGGCTCCTCCAGCTCGGAGAGGCGCTCGTCGTCGAGCCCGAAGTAGTGCCCGACCTCGTGCACGACGGTGTCGATCACGATCTCTTCCATCTCCGCGATCGTCTCGGAGTCCTCCTGGATCGGGCCCTGGTAGATCGTGATGACGTCCGGCAGCACGCCGCCGTACCCGGAGTCACGCCGCGGCAGCTCGGTCCCCCGGTAGAGGCCGTAGAGCGTGTCGGGCGGCTCGATGCCCATGTCCTCGAGCGTGTCCGGGTCCGCCCAGTCCTCGACCACCACCGCGATGTTCTCCATCCGCCGCCGAAACGTTCGCGGCAGCCGCTGGAGCGCGCGGTGGACGAGGGCCTCGAACTCCCGGCGGCTCAGCGTCACCGCGCCTTCACGGCCCGGCCGGCTCAGGCGGGGCTCGGGGCGCCCACGAACCGGAGGACGGCCTCGAGCAGCGCGGCGGGCTGCTCCTCCGCGATGAAGTGCCCGCAGTCCGGGATCGCGAACCCCTCGACGCGCTCGCAGCGCGCCTTCCAGACGCCGAGCATGTCCGCGTTCTGCGGCGTGCGGCTCCCGCCCCAGAGCACCAGCGTGGGCACGGCGACCTTCCGGTTCCGGTCCGCGCCGTCGTGCTCGAGATCGGCCGTCCCGCCCGCCCGGTAGTCGTCGAACGCGGCCCGCATCGCCCCGGCCTGGCGGAAGCAGCGGAGGTACTCCTGCACGGCGTCCTCCTCGATGGCCGCGGGGTTCAGGGCCCACGCCCGGAAGAGATAGCGGAGGTACACGTCCTCGCGCCCCGCCGTCAGCGCCTCGGGCAGGTCGGGCACCTGGTGAAAGAGCCAGTGCCAGATGCGGCGGGCGCGGTGCTGGTCCAGGGTCTCGAAGATGTCGTACGTGGGGGCGATGTCGAGGAGCACCAGCTTCGTGAGGAGCGTCGGGTGATCGAGCGCGAACCGATGGGCCACCCGGGCGCCTCGGTCGTGGCCGATCAGGATCACGGGCGCGAGGCCGAGCGCGCGGATCACCTCGGCGACATCCGCCGCCATCGTCCGCTTGTCGTACCCGCCGGCCGGCCGGTCGGAGTCGCCGTAGCCGCGCAGGTCCGGGGCGACGACCGTGAAGCGCTCGGCGAGGGCCGGCATGACCTTCCGCCACATGTGCCCCGTCTGGGGAAAGCCGTGGAGGAGCGCCATGCCGGCGCCCGTCCCCTCCCGCCGGTAGTGGAGGCGGACGCCGCCGGGGACGGTCACGACGCCGCGGGTCATGGGCGGGCTCGACGGCGCCTATGCCTGACGAGCCGGCCGCACCGACCGCTCGGAGGGGCGCTTGGTGTCCGATCTCCCGGCGTCTCGATCTACTCCTCCCGCCCCCACCCGGCGAGCTCGCCTCCACAGGGCGGTCTCGCGGAGCCGCCCGAGGAGCCGGCTCGCGAGCAGCACGAGCTGTAGGAGAAGCGCGAGAGCTGCCACGACGGAGAGCCCGGTGACGACGGCAGCGGGCTTGCGCTGTCCCGCCGCGGTCAGCATCGCCTCGAGGGCGAGCAGCAGGAGCAGGCCAACGGACGTCAGAAGCGCCAGAGTGACGCTCAGCCGGAAATGTGACATTCGTTCGTGAATCGCCGGTCGGCGATCAGAGGCCCCGGACGCGTTCGACGCCGATCACGTCCCTCACCGCGGCGATCGCGCCCATGACGCCCTGGAGCTGGTCGAGGTCGGCGACTTCCACCGTGAAGTGGTTGATCCCCCGCCGGTCCTCGGTCACGGTGACCTCCGCCTTGACGATGTTCGCCTGGCGGGAGGAGATGGCGGTCGAGATCTCGGCGAGGAGCCCCGGCCGGTCGCGCCCGATGAAGACCGCGATCTTCACCGGCAGCGGCGTCTTGTCGGCCACGTCCCAGTCGACCGCGACCGTGCGCTCGCTGTCCACCGCCCCGGCGGCCAGATTCTGGCAGTCGCGGGTGTGGACGGTGATGCCGCGCCCGCGCGTGATGAAGCCGACGATGGGGTCGCCGGGCACCGGGCTGCAGCACCGGGCGAACCGCGCGAGGACATCGTTGACGCCCTTGACCGTCACGCCCGTCTCCCGCGGCCGCGCCGGTCTGGCGGGGCGCGCCTCGGGCTTGGCTTCGACGAGCGCCCCGGGGGGCAGGAAGCGCGCCATGACCGTCTGGACGGCCGTCTTGCCGTACCCCAGGCCCGCGAGGAGGTCCTCCACCGTCGAGTAGCCGTGCTCGGCGGCGAGCTTCCGAAGCTCCTCGGACTCGAGCATGGTCGTCAGCGCCAGGCGGTACTTCTTGGCTTCCCGCTCGAGCAGCTCGCGGCCGAGGGTGACGGATCGCGCCCGCTCCTCGGTCCGGAGCCACTGCTTGATCTTCGAGCGCGCCCGGGTGGAGCGGACGATCTTCAGCCAGTCGCGGGAGGGCTTCTGCGTCGGAGAGGTCAGGATCTCGACGATGTCCCCCTGTCGCAGCGCGTGCCGGAGCGGGACGAGCTTGCCGTTGAGGCGCGCCCCGACGCAGCGGTTGCCCACCTCGGTGTGGACGGCGTAGGCGAAGTCGATCGGGGTCGAGCCCTCGGGGAGCGCCTTGACGTCGCCCTTCGGGGTGAACACGTAGACCTCATCGGGGAAGAGGTCCACCTTGACCGTCTCCATGAACTCCCGCGGGTCCTTCATCTCCTGTTGCCACTCGAGGAGCTGCCGGAGCCAGACGAAGGCCTGGTCGAAGTGGTCTTTCTGCCCCTTCTTCTCCTTGTAGAGCCAGTGGGCCGCGATCCCCTCCTCGGCGATCCGGTGCATGTCCGGGGTGCGGATCTGGATCTCGACGGGGTCGCCCTTCGGCCCGATGACCGTCGTGTGCAGCGACTGGTACATGTTGGACTTCGGGATCGCGATGAAGTCCTTGAAGCGGCCCGGCACGGGTTTCCAGAGCGAGTGGACCACGCCGAGGGCGCCGTACAAGTCGCGCACGGTCGGCGCGAGGATCCGGACCGCGGTGAGATCGTAGATCTCGTCGAAGTCCCGCCCCTGCTGCATCTTCTTGTAGATCGAGTAGAAGTGCTTGGGGCGCCCGGTGATCTGCGCTTCGATGTCGACCTCGCCGAGCTTCTTCTGGAGGATCGCGATGACCTGGTTGATCTCCGCCTCGCGCTCGAGCCTGCGCTTGGCCACCCGCCGCTGGAGGTCGTCGTACGCCTCGGCGTGGAGGGTGTGGAGCGCCAGGTCCTCCAGCTCGGCCTTGACCTTCGCCATGCCGAGCCGGTGCGCCAGGGGCGCGTAGATGTCGAGCGTCTCCTGGGCGATCTGCTTCCGCCTCCCGGCGGGGAGGTACTCGAGGGTCCGCATGTTGTGGAGCCGGTCGGCCAGCTTGATCATGAGGACCCGGATGTCCCGGGCCATCGCGACGAGCATCTTCCGGAAGCTCTCGGCCTGGCGCTCCTCGCGGCTGCCGAAGGCGAGCTTGCCGATCTTCGTGACCCCGTCCACCAGCTCGGCGATGTCGGCGCCGAAGCGCTCGGCGAGGACCGCCTTCGTGGTCGCGGTGTCTTCGAGGACGTCGTGGAGGAGGCCGGCCGTGACCGTGGTCACGTCCATCTTGAAGTCCACGAGCAGCCCCGCCACCTCGAGGGGGTGGACGTGGTAGGGTTCCCCGGACAGCCGGCGCTGCCCCTCGTGGACCCCCTCGGAGAAGGCGTAGGCCTGCCGTACCAGCTCCAGGTCCGCCCCGGGCTGGTAGCGCGGGATCTCGTTGAGCAGCTCGTCGAGTGTCCGCATGGCGCCGCGCCGACTCCCGCCGGCACCGAGCCTCGGACGGGGCGACGAGCGCGGGCCGTCAGGATTCTGATAGTTTAGCGTCCGCCGGGTGGCCCCCGCTACCGCTTTTTTGGCGGGGCGCGGGCACCCGGGGGCCATGCCCACGCGCCGGGAGGGGGGTCAGGTGTCGGTTCCGGAGCGCGCCGAGTGCCCGATCGAAGGGGGGAGGTTCGGTCCCCCGAGGGTCTCAGCGCCCGGCGGCGGCCTTCGCCACGGACTTCTTGCCCCGCCGCTGGCGGGCGAGGAGCCAGGCCTCCCAGTCCACGATGATCGGTGCCGCCACGAAGATGGACGAGTAGGTCCCGGTCACGACGCCGACCAGGAGGGCGAAGGCGAAGTCCCGGAGCACCTCGCCGCCGAACACGTAGAGCACCACGACCACGAGGAAGACCGTGAGCGAGGTCAGGATGGTGCGCGAGAGCGTCTGGTTGATCGCCGCGTTGACCACGTCCGCGAGGGTCTCGCCCTTGCGGATCCCGCGGCCCCGGTTCTCCCGGATGCGGTCGTAGGTCACGATCGTGTCGTTGATCGAGTAGCCGACGATGGTCAGGAGCGCCGCCAATACCGGGAGCGACATTTCCCGGTTCGTCAGCGACAGGGCGCTCACCGAGACCACCACGTCGTGGATCAGCGCGATGATGGCGGCGACGCCACCCTTGAAGTCGAAGCGGATGGCCGTGTAGATGAGGATGCCGACCATCCCCCAAAGGACGGCCTGCAGCGCCTGCCACTGGAGGTCCCGCCCGACCTGCGGCCCGACGAACTCGAGCCGCCGCACCTCGAATCGCGGCAGGCCGCCCTCGCGGAGCCCCGACTCGACCAGCTTCGAGATCTCCTCGAGGCCGCCGGCTCCCGCCTGGACGCGGATGAGATACTCCCGCCGCTCCCCGAACTCGCCGAACTCCTGGATGACGCTCTCTCCCAGTCGAACCCGCGCGAGGGCGCCGCGGGCGGCGTCCACGGTCGTCGGCGCTTCGAAGCGCACCTGGACGAGCGTGCCGCCCGCGAAGTCGATGCCGAGCCGGAGCCCTCCCGCCCAGGCGATGTGGAGCAGCCCGGCTCCCACGAAGGCCGCGGAGACGATGTAAGCCCAGCGGCGCTTGCCGATGAAGTCGTAGCGAGGACTGACGAAGATCTGCAGCATTGGCCGCCTCAGATGCTCAGCGCCTGCAAGCGCCGCCGGCCCATGTCGATCCCTCGGAAGGGGGCTCCGCCCCCCTCCGATCCCTCCCCCCAGGGTGGCGCCGGCGAAGCCGGCGCTCGGAGCGCTTCGGCCCAGAGCGCTCGAACAGGCTGGCAGTTTGCGTCGTGCATTGGCCGCCTCAGATGCTCAGCGCCTGCAAGCGCCGCCGGCCCATGTAGATGAGGTCGAAGACGAGCCGGGTGAAGAAGACCGCCGTGAACAGGCTCGCCACGATGCCGATCATGAGCGAGACCGCGAAGCCCTTCACGGGGCCGGTCCCGAACTGGTAGAGGATCAGCGCCGCCACGACCACGGTCACGTGCGTGTCGATGACCGTGGTGAACGCGCGCCTGAACCCCGCCTCGATCGCCGCGCGCACGGTCTTGCCGAGCCGGAACTCCTCGCGGATCCGCTCGAAGATCAGGATGTTCGTGTCCACGGCCACCCCGATCGTCAGGACGATCCCCGCGATCCCCGGGAGCGTCAGCGTCGCGCCGAACGCCGCCATGGAGGCGAGCAGGATCAGGAGGTTGAGCAGCACGGCGGCGTCCGCGACGAGCCCGGAGAGGCGGTAGTAGATGACCATGAACAGGACGACGGCGAGCGCGCCCGCGATCGTCGAGACGACGCCCTTCTTGACCGAGTCGGCCCCGAGGGAGGGCCCCACGGTCCGCTCCTCGAGGATCTGCACGGGGGCCGGCAGCGCGCCCGCGCGGAGGACGATGGCGAGGTCGCGCGCCTCCTCCGGGGTGAAGCCGCCGGTGATCTGCGCCTGCCCGGACGGGATCCGCTCGCGGATCACGGGCGCCGAGTGGACGTTCCCGTCGAGGACGATGGCCAGCCGCCGGCCCACGTTCTGCTCGGTCACCTCCGCGAAGATCTTGGTCCCTACGTTGTTGAACTCCAGCGAGACGTACGGCTCCCCCGAGTCGGAGATGCGCACTTCCGCGGTCCGGATCGTGTCGCCCGTCAGGAGCACCGGCTTCTTGACCACGTAAGTGACCTTCGTCTCCGTCTTCGTCTGCCGGTCCACCAGGCGCCCGTAGAGGACCTCGTCGCCGGGCGGCGGTCCTTCCTTGAGCGCCCGGTCGGGGTCCGCCTGCTCGTCCAGCAGCTTGAACTCGAGCACCGCGGTCTTGCCGATCAGGGCCTTCGCCCGCGCCGGGTCCTGGATCCCGGGCAGCTGGATCAGGATGCGGTTCTCGCCCTGCCGCTGGATCGTCGGCTCCGCGACCCCGAACTGGTCCACGCGGTTCCGGATCGTCTCGACCCCCTGGCGGACGAAGGAATCGCGCCGCTCGGCGACCTCCTTCTCCGCCAGCCCGAGCTCGAAGCGCCCCGCGGCCGCGTCCGAGGTCCGGACCACGAAGCCCCGCTCGAAGCCGCCGAGGACCGTGCGGGCGTCGCTGAAGGCCTGCGGGGAGGTGAGCTGGACCACGAGCGCCGTGCTCCCCTGCCGGGTCACCTGGGCGCCGATCCCCTTTTTCTCGAGTGCCACGCGCACGTCGTTCCCGGCGCGCTCGACGATGTTCTCGAGGGCCTTGTCCACGTCCACCGCGAGGACCAGGTGGATGCCCCCCTGGAGGTCCAGCCCCAGGTTGATGGCGGGCCGCCACCACGGGCCCCCCCGCCCGCTCAACGGGTCGAGGAGGTACCACACCGAGGCGGCGATGGCCGCCACGACGATGGCGACGCGCAGCCAGAGATATCGCGGCATCGGTCGTCCTCCGCTTCAGGCCGATTCCTGCGCGGCCTTGGTGTCGGCGCGGAGCCCGGTGACGGCGCTGCGCAGGCACTCCACCCGCACCGAGTCGGCGACCTTGAGGGTGACGGTCTGCTCGTTGAGGCCGACGATCGTGCCGATGAGCCCGCCGGCCGTGATCACGCGGTCGCCCTTCTTAAGATTGGCGCGCATGTCCTCGACGCGCTTCCGCTCCTTCTGCTGCGGGCGGATGAGGAGGAAGTAGAAGATCGCGAAGATCGCGATGAAGAAGGGCAGCTGCGTCAGGATGAACGTCGTCCCGCTGCCCCCCTGGGGCGGCGGACCCAAGGCCCAGGCGAGGTCCATCACGGCTCTGCCTCCTCGGCCGGGGTCTCGGCCCCCGGCACGGCGATGGCCTCGGTGTCGGCCGAGGCGTAGGCATCCAGGACCCGGCGGCGGAGCGCCCCGAACGCGCCCGCCGGTATCGCGGCGCGGATCTCGGCCATGAGGCCCAGGTAGAAGGTGAGGTTGTGCAGCGTGAGGAGCCGGTACGCGGTCAGCTCGCGCGCCATGAACAGGTGGCGGAGGTACGCCCGGGAGAAGCACCGGCACGCGTAGCAGGGACACCCCGGGTCCACCGGGCGGGGGTCCCGCGCGTGGGCCGCGTGGCGGATCACGAGCGCGCCGTGCCGGGTGAAGAGCTGGCCCGTCCGGCCGTGGCGCGTCGGCAGGACACAGTCGAAGAGGTCCACGCCGCCGGCGACGGCCTCGACGAGGTCGGGCGGCCGCCCGACCCCCATGAGGTAGCGCGGCCGCTCTCGCGGGAGCGTCTCGGCCGTCCGCGCGACCAGCTCCACCATGAGCCCGCGCGGCTCGCCGACCGCGAAGCCCCCGAGGGCGTAGCCGTCGAAGCCGAGCGCGCACGTCCCCTCGGCGGAGGCGCGGCGGAGGTCGGGGTGCATCCCGCCCTGGACGATGCCGAAGCACGCCTGGTCCGGGCGCGCCCCCGCGGCGTGGGCGGCGCGGGCGCGGCGGGCCCAGCGGAGCGTCCGCTGCATCGAGGCCGCGGTGTCCGCGCGCGTCGCCGGGTGCGGCAGGCACTCGTCCAGCGGGTGGATGATATCGGCCCCGAGGGCCTGCTGGACCTCCACGGCCAGCTCCGGGGTGAGCAGGTGTTCCGCGCCTCCGTCGAGGTGGGACCGGAAGCGGACGCCTGCCTCGCCGATGGTGCGGAGCGCGGCGAGGCTCCAGACCTGGTAGCCGCCGGAGTCCGTCAGGATCGGCCCGTCCCAGCCCATGAAGGCGTGGAGGCCGCCGAGCTCCCGCACAACGGCGTGACCGGGGCGCAGGAACAGGTGGTACGTGTTCGCGAGGATGATCTCGGCGCCCACCTCCCGGAGGTCCGCCGGGGTGAGGCTCTTCACGGCGCCCTGCGTCCCGACCGGCATGAAGGCGGGCGTCTCCACGACGCCGTGCGCCGTCGTGAGCCGGCCGCGCCGCGCGGCCCCGTCCTGCGCCAGCAACTCGAAGCGGAACTCGCCCGGAGCCGCCGTGCTCATACGATCAGCATCGCGTCGCCGTACGAGTAAAAACGATACCCTGCCGAGACGGCGTGGCGGTAGGCGTCGAGGATCCGCTCCCGGCCGGCGAACGCGGCCACGAGGAGGAGAAGGGACGACCGCGGGAGGTGGAAGTTGGTGAGGAGCGCGTCCACCACGCGGAACCGGTAGCCCGGGACGATCGTGAGGTCGGTCCACGCCGCGGTGGGCTCGACGCGCCCGTCCTCACAGACCGCGCTCTCGAGGGCCCGCACGGTCGTCGTGCCGACCGCCACCACCCGCCGTCCCTCGGCGCGGGCGCGCGTGAGGGCCGCGCCAGTGACCGCGGGTACCTCGAGCCACTCCGCCTCCATCCGGTGGTCGGCGACGCGCGTGGCCCGTACGGGCCGGAAGGTCCCGGGGCCGACGTGGAGCGTCACGCGCTGGATCTCGATCCCTCCGGCGGGGAGGCGGGCGAGCAGCGCCTCCGTGAAGTGGAGCCCGGCCGTCGGCGCCGCGACCGCCCCGGCCCGCGTGGCATAGACGGTCTGGTAACGCGCCCAATCGGCGCCCTCGGGCTTCCGGTAGCGCCGGATGTACGGCGGCAGCGGCGGCAGGCCATAGGCCGTCAGCAGGTCGGCGACGCTCCCCGGCCACTCGAGCTTGACCCGCCGCCGTCCCACCTCGCCGGTGCCCGTCACGACCGCCCGCGCCCGGCCGTCCGCCACGAGGACGGCCGCGCCCGGCCGACAGTGCCGCGCGGGCCGGACCAGCGCCTCCCACTCGCCGTCCTCGAGCGGCCGGAGGAGCAGGAGCTCCGCCTCGCGCCCCGTCCTCTCGAGGCGTCCGAACAGGCGCGCCGGGACGACGCGCGTGTCGTTGACGACCAGGCAGTCGCCCGGCCGCAGGACGGCGTCGAGGTCACGCACGAAGGCGTCGCGCCGGGCGCCGGAGCGGCGATCCAGGACGAGGAGGCGCGCCGCGTCCCGCGGCTCCGCCGGGTCCTGGGCGATCCGGTCGACCGGGAGGTGGTAGTCGTAGGCCGCGAGGGAATCAGCCAATCCGCGCCCCCACCTCGACGTCGCGATCGGGACGGAGGAGGATCACCTCGCGCCCGTTGACGTAGACCCCGAGCACCAGGACCTCGGAGACGAACGGTCCGATCTGCTTCGGTGGGAAGTTCACGACGCAGATCACCTGCCGGCCGATGAGCTCCTCCGGGCGGTAGTGATCCGTGATCCGCGCGCTCGAGCGCTTCTGGCCGAGCGCCCCGAGGTCCACCCAGAGCTTGTACGAGGGGACCCGCGCCTCCGGAAAGGGCTCGGCGCGCACGATCGTGCCGACCCGCATGTCCACCCTCTCGAAGTCGCCCCACGAGATCGTGCTCATGAGGGGCCCCGACCCCACCGGAGGGGCGGGACGCCCGCGAGGCCGCAGGCCGAGTGCGTCCCGGCGAGCTGGAGGACGCCGAGATGCGCCGGGGATCGGGCCGGGCTGCTCATCGGAGCGTGGCGAGCTTCGCGCCCGGGTAGTAGTACTCGAGGATCTGCCGGTAGGTGTAGCCGCGCTCCGCCATCCCCTTGGCGCCGAACTGCGAGAGACCGACTCCGTGGCCCCAGCCCCGCCCTTCGAAGCGCACCGCCCCGTCCGGTCCCGGCACCGACACGAAGAGCGTGCTCTTGAGGACGTCGTAGCCGAGCATCCGCCGGAACTCCGTCCCCTTGAGCGTCGTCGCCCCCCGCGTGTGCTCGACCGCGATCGACACGACCCGGAACGAGGGGCTCCGCTCGAGCACGGCGAGCCCGGTCACCTCGCCGACGTCGAGGCCCGCCTGCCGGAGCCGCTCGCTGATCGTCGCGAGCGGAAGCGTCACCGCCCAGGCGTAGTTCGGCGACTCGAGCGAGAACTCGTCCCGCACCCCGGGCAGGGGCGGGACGCCCTCACCCGAGAAGACGGTCTGGGGCGGCTCGGTGAACCCGCCGGAGTCGGAGTGGTAGAAGGTCGGGAACACGCGCCCCTCCCAAGTTAGGACCTGGCCCGCCGTCACGCGGGCCGCCTCCAGTACCGGCGAGTCGTCGGCCACGCGCCCGCCATAGTTCTGGTCCTGATTGCCCGCGACCAGGTGGTAGCGCTTCGCGGCGTTCCGCTGCTGGAGGAAGATGGCATACGTCCGCGCGACGACCGCCATGGCGCGCAGCGACTCCGCCGGCCACTTCTCCGAAGTCTCCGCGCGTACCGTCCCGGCGACGTACTCCTCGAGGCCGAGCTCGTTGATCACGAGCAGCCCCTCGCCGCTGCGCCACACCTCGAGGGCGCCGCTGTAGTCGCGGGTCCCGAGACGGAGCGGCCCGCGCCGCGTCTCGAAGCGGACGGCCCCGACCGCGAGCCGGCGGGGGCCCACCTCGAGCCCCGAGGGCGCCGGCGCGACGCGAACGACCTGGCCGCCGGGGAGCGCGAAGAGCGGCCGCCGCGCCCCCGGCTCGGCGACGGTGACGAGGTCGGCGGCCGCGACCTCGACGAGCCTCAAGCCGTCGCCGAGCGACACCCGGATCGTCCGCTCGGCGGCGCGGGCCGGCGTGACGGCCAGGAGCAGGACGAAGACGAGCGGGGCGGCGTGGCTCCTCATCGGCGGGACATGAGGCTCAGGATCAGCGTCAGCAGCACGCTGATGAGGATCGAGGTGGTCAGCGGGAAGTAGAACGACCAGGTCTCCCGCTGGATGTGGATGTCGCCCGGCAGGCGCCCGATGAACGGGACCTTCCCGCCGACCGTCCCCGAGAGCACGAGGACGCCGCCGACGATGATCAGCAGCACCCCGAAGCCGATCAGCAGCTTTCCCAATTCCGCCATCCCGCGCTCATCACCTCTGTGACACAGGCTACCCAAAAACCTCCGCCCTCGCCCGGATTCCCGGGGGGGGCAGGCCCGAGCCGTTCGCTGGAGAGCGAACGGTCCGGCTTTGCCGGAAGGGCCGCCCGGCGCAGCCGCGCCGGTCTGAACGAAGGGGGGGCAGAGCCCCCTCCGAGTCAAAGCGACAACTGCTGCGGACCCTCGAGCCGGTACCCGAGGTGCTGGTACGCCGCCGCCGTCGCCTTCCGGCCGTTCGGGCTCCGCACGACGAACCCGATCTTGAGGAGGTACGGCTCCACCATCTCGGCGAGGGTCTCGGCCTCGTCGTTGATCGTCGCCGCGATCGCCTCGAGCCCGACCGGCCCGCCGCCGTACTGCTCGATGATCGCCTGGAGGAACCGCCGGTCGAGGCGGTCGAGCCCCCGCCCGTCCACCCCCTCCATCCTCAGGGCGCCGTCGGCCGCCTCCCGGGTGACCCGCCCGTCCCCCTTGACCTGCGCGAAGTCGCGGATCCGGCGGAGGAGCCGGTTGGCAATGCGCGGCGTGCCCCGCGCCCGGCGCGCGATCTCGACCGCCGCCTCGGCCTCGATCGGGACGTCGAGGATGCCCGCCGAGCGCGTCACGATCCGCGCGAGCTCCTCCTCGGCGTAGAAATCGAGGTGGTGGAAGATGCCGAACCGCTCGCGGAGCGGGGCGCTCAGCAGGCCGGGCCGCGTCGTGGCGCCGACCAGGGTGAACGGCTTCAAGGGGACGCGGAGCGTGCGCGCGTGCATCCCCTTCTCGACGACGAAGTTGACCTCGAAGTCCTCCATCGCCGGGTAGAGCAGCTCCTCGACGACGCGCGGGAGCCGGTGGATCTCGTCGATGAACAGGACGTCGCGGGGCTCGAGGTTCGTGAGGATGCCCATGAGATCGTCGCCACGCTCGAGGGCGGGGCCCGACGTGCTCTTGATGTCGCTCCCCATCTCGTTCGCGAGGATGATGGAGAGCGTGGTCTTGCCGAGGCCCGGCGGGCCGTAGAGGAGGACATGGTCCAGGCACTCCCCGCGCTGGCGCGCCGCTTCGACCGAGACGCGCAGGCTCTCCACCGTCTCCCGCTGGCCGATGTACTCGTCGAGCGTGCGGGGGCGGAGCGCCCGCTCAAACGGCGCCTCCTCCGGGATCGGGAGCCGACTGAGCAGCGACTCGTCGGTCATCGCTCAAGCCGGGGCGAAGCCCGCCGCGGGTGGCGCCGGGTGAGCCCCGCGGGGTCCCGGGCGAAGTGGGACCCCCTCAGCTTCCCTCCGCGATTCCGCGAATCGCGGAAGGCGGTGAGCGGGTGACGAGCCCGGGCGCGCGGGGCGAGCCCGGCGACAGGACCCGCGGTGGGCTTCGTCACGGCGCCTCCCGCTGGGCGCGGTAGATGGCCTCGAAGAGCGCCTCCGGCGTGTCGAGCCCTGGCTGCCGCGCGAGCGCCTGGCGGATTGCCTGGTCCGCCTCCCCGGGGCGGACGCCGAGCTGGCGCACCAGCACTTCCCGCACGAGGACCCGCACCTCGTCCTCGACGCCCTCCGGCGGCACCTTCGGCAGCTCCTCGCGCGGCATCAGCGCGTACTTCGCCACCTTGCCCTCGAGCTGGGCGATGATGTTGCGGCTCTTCTGCGGGCCGATCCCCGGGAGGCGCCGCAGGTAGCGCTCGTCCTTCCGCACGATCGCCTCGGCGATCTCGGGGATGGGCGCCACGAGCGCCCGGGCCGCGACCAGCGGGCCGACGTCCTTGACGGTGATGAGGCGCTCGAAGAATTCCCGCTCGAGCTCGCGCGCGAAGCCGATGAGAACCGGGCGCGGCTGGTCCCGCGAGGCGTGGTAGTAGATGACGAGCGCGAGCTCCGCCGCCTCCTCACCGTCGCCAGCCACGGCGTCCCCGAACCCGCGGAGGACCACCGGCGGGAGCACGACCTCGTACCCCACCCCCCCGGACTCGACGACGACGCGGTCCTCGAGCCGCCGGCGCAGCCGGCCGCGGAGGGACGCGATCATCGGCGTCCCACCGCCCGCGCGCGCGAGAGCCCCGTGAAGGCGAGCGCGAGCGCGTCGGCCACGTGGCTCGGCCGCGGGGCCGTCGCGAGCCCGAGCAGCGCCTGCACCGCCCGCGCGACCTGGGCCTTCGGCGCGGCGCCGGAGGCGGTGACCGCGCGCTTGACCTCGGCGGGGGTGACGGCGAGGATCGGGATCTTCCGCTGCCGCCCCGCGAGGCAGATGACCCCCCGGGCGTGCCCCATCAGGATCGCCGTCCGGGGCGCGCCGGGCGCGCTGAAGACGTCCTCGATCACCAGGAGATCCGGGGTGAACGAGGCGAGGACGCCCTGGATCCCGTCGAACAGCTGCTCGAGCCGGACCTCGAGGCCGTCGGCCGCGTGGGTGTGGACCACCCCGCTGCCGAGGACGGTCAGGGTGCCGCGCCCGCTCTCCAGGGCTGCGAACCCGGTGTCGGCGAGCCCGGGGTCGAATCCGACGGCTCGCACGCCGGGACGGCCTCGCTCCGGCGCGGCACCCACTCCTACGCGGCTCCCAGGGTCTCGAGCACCTCGTCCGGGATGTCGAAGTTCGCGTACACGTGCTGGACGTCGTCCAGCTCTTCGAGCGCCTCGACCAGGCGCAGGACCTGCTGGGCGTCCTTGCCCTCCAGCCGGATCGTGGACTGCGGGAGGTAGGTGACCTCGGCCGACTGGATCGGCACGCCCTTCCGCTCGAGCGCCCGGCGCACCGCCTCGAGCTCCGACGGCCCCGCCGTGATCTCGAAGGTCCCGTCCGTGCGCCGCATGTCCGCCGCCCCGGCGTCCAGGGCCAGCGCGAGGAGCTCGTCCTCGTCCACGCGCGCGGCCTCCACCTGGATGAGGCCCTTGCGCTCGAACATCCATCCCACCGAGCCGACGTCGCCGAGGTTTCCCCCGAACTCGGCGAACGTGTGGCGGATCTCGGGTGCCATCCGCTTCTTGTTGTCCGTCAGCACCTTCACGAGGAGCGCCACGCCGCCCGGCCCGTACCCCTCGTAGGTGATCTCCTCGTAGGTCTCCCCGGGGAGCTCACCCGTGCCCTTCTGGATGGCCCGCTTGAGCGTGTCCGACGGCATGTTGACGGCCTTGGCCTCCTCGATGGCGGCCTTCAGGCGCATGTTGCCCTTCGGGTCGCCGCCGCCCGTCCGCGCCGCCGTCGTGATCTCACGGATCAGCTTCGAGAAGAGCTTCCCGCGCTGCTGGTCGTTCTTCGCCTTCTTGCGCTTGATCTGGGCCCACTTCGAGTGACCCGACACGTCCCCTCACCTCCCGCCTGACTGCCTACGCGGCGCCCTCGACGGCGAGGCTCTCCTTCAGCCGCCGTACGCGCTCGAGCCGGGCCGCGTGACGCTTGTCGGCCGCCTCCCGATGCCGCTGCTCCACGGGCGTCGCCGGCGCGAGCGGGGGCAGCGCCCCGCCCGCTCCCCTGAGCTTCACGAACGTCAGATACGCCGTGCAGGTGTGGCGCGTCTCACCCGTGAACGGGGCTTCCGCCAGCACCTGCAGCCCGATCTCCATCGACCGCGTGCCCACCCGGTTCAGGGCGCCGCGGAGCGTCAGCACGTCACCGACGCGGATCGGGGCGTAGAACTCCAGGGCGTCCATCGACGCCGTGGCCAGCGGCGCGCGCGCGTACCGCACCGCCAGGACGCCCGCCAGCTCGTCCACGATGAACAGGAGCCGCCCGGCGAACATCAGGCCCCCGTGCAGCGCGTCCTCCGGGAAGACGAACCGGCTCGCCTCAAACCGCCAGCGGAACCCCCCGGTCTCGTCGGCGACCTCGCGCGCTCGCTCCCTCCGCAGGGCGAGCCGGGCGCGACGCGCGTCGCGACGGGCCTGGGCGGCCTCGACCATGGCCGCCTCCCGGGCGTCCGCCGGCGTGATCGTCACCCCCACCGGCCGCGGCCCACCCGCCTCGTCGATCGCGACGAACGCGAGGTGCGACGAGAGCGTGACGTGCCGCTGTCCCGTCGCCGGCGTCTCCGAGTAGACGCGCACGCCCACCTCGAGGGACTTCCGGCCGACCCACTCGACCCACGCCCGGAGGATGGCGATCTCGCCCACGCGGACCGGGTGCAGGAAGTCGAGATCGTCCATCGCGCCGAGCACGACCGGCCCGCGCGCCACGCGCGACGCTGCCAGCGTGCCGGCCGTGGCGATCCACTCCATCATGCGGCCGCCGTAGATCTGGCCCGGAGCGCCCGCGTACTGAGGGAAGACGAACTCGACCATCTCGGCGACCGTCTCGCCGACCGTGGGCATTAGGCGCAAACCCCTCTGCGTGCGAAGGACGCCCTATTCTACCCGCGCCTGCGCGCCGAAGTAAAGCCGCCCGCCTTCCATCCGCCCCTCAGCGCGCGCCCCGGAGCCGCGGGTCGAGCACGTCGCGCAGCCCGTCGCCGAGGAGGTTCACCCCGAGGACCGCGAGCATGAGTGCGAGGCCGGGGAAGACGGCGACCCAGGGCGCCGTCGTGAGGAACGCCTGGCCCTCGGCGAGCATCGCGCCCCACGAGATCGTCGGGGGCTGGGCCCCGAGCCCGAGAAACGACAGGCCCGCCTCCGCGACGATGTTCCCCGCGATCCCGACGGTGGCCGCCACGAGGAGGGGGCCAAGCAGGTTGGGCACGAGGTGGCGCCCCACCAGGCCGAGGTCGCCGACCCCCAGGGCGCGCGCCGCCGTCACGAACTCGCGCTCCTTGAGCGCCAGCACTTCGCCACGCACGACGCGCGCGATCGTCGTCCAGCCGAGGAGCACGAGGACGAGGACGACCTTGTCGAGCCCGGGCGCCTGGAAGACCGCGATGATCCCGATCGCCAGAACCAGGGAAGGAAACGCCATGACGACGTCCGTGAGCCGCATGAGCGCGCCGTCCACGCGGCCGCCGCAGTAGCCGGCGGCGAGGCCGACGAGGAGCCCGACCAGCGCGGCACCGACCTCGGCGCCGATCCCGACGAGGAGCGAGACGCGGCCGCCGTAGAGGATCCGCGAGAGGAGGTCGCGGCCGAGGAAGTCCGTGCCGAGCGCGAACGGGGCCCCCGGGGCCCGGAGGCTCGCCGCCTCGAGCCGGGCCGGGACCGAGTACGGGTCGAACGGCGCCAGGGTCGGCGCCAGGAGCGCCCCGAGGGCGAACGCCGCGACGAGGACCGTCCCGACGGCGAGGCTCCGCGACCTAGTCAGGTAATGAAGAAAGTCCCGCCAGGCCATAGCCAGTCCTCGCGCTCTGGACGAAGCGCTCCGAGCGCGGGCTCTGCCCGCGCAATCGAACGGGGGAGGTTCGGAAGGGGGGCGAAGCCCCCCTCCGAGCTTTAGGCGCGGAGGCGAGGATCCGCGAGGCCATACGCGAGGTCGACCAGGAGGTTCGCGACGACGTAGACGACGGCGAACAGCAGCACGGCGCCCATGACGACCGGGAGGTCCCGCTGGCCCACCGCGGTCACGAGCATCCGGCCCAGGCCCGGCCACGCGAAGACGGTCTCCGTCAGCGGCGCGCCCACCAGGAGGTCCGCGAGGCCGATCCCGGCCACCGTGATCACGGGCAGGATCGCGTTCCGGAGGGCGTGCTTGAGGAGGACCACGCGCTCGGAGAGCCCCTTGGCGCGGGCGGCGCGGACGTACTCCTGACGGATCACCTCGAGCAGGCTCGCGCGGGTCATGCGCGCGATGACCCCCGTGTGGAGCGCGCCCAGGCAGCAGGCCGGGAGGACGAGGTGCCGCCAGCTCCCCTCGCCGTACCCGGAGACGGGGAACCAGCCGAGCCACACGGCGAAGACGAGGATCAGCATGAGGCCGAGCCAGAATACCGGGGTGGAGATACCGAGGAGGGCGCCCGTCATGAGGAGCACGTCCGTCGTGCCGCCGCGCCGGACGGCCGCGAGAGTCCCGGTTGCGAGCCCCAGGACGACAGCGAGGGCCGTCGCGGCCAGGGCGAGCCGGAGCGTCGCCGGAAGGCGTTCCGCGACGATCTCCGTCACCCGGCGCTGCTGGTGGTACGAGTGCCCCAGGTCGCCGCGGAGGAGCCGGCCCATCCACATCGCGTACTGCACCCAGACCGGCTCGTCGAGGCCGTACTCCCGCCGGATCTGGGCGATGACCGCCGCCTCCCCCCGCTGCCCCATCGCCGCGCGCACGGGGTCGCCGAGCGAGAGCGCGGTGAGGACGAAGACGAGGAGCGAGATCCCGAAGAGGACGGGGACGAGCGCGGCGAGCCGCCTCGCGACGAACGCCAGCATCAGCGCGCCCCCAGCCTAGCACACGGCCGGGGGACGCGGGCGGCTTCCGGCAAAAACAGCGAGGGCCCCGCGGGCCGGGGGGCGACCCGCGGGACCCTCGAGGGCTGGTCGCGATCGCGTGCGCGTCGCGGCGGCCAGCCCCTACCGCCCGGGCTCGCGGCAGCCTACGGCTGCCACTGCCCGACTAATTCGATCGCCCCGGCGAGCACGCCGACGATGTGGCCGGTCGCGGGATCGATGTCCGGGATCAGCCGCCCCGTGGCCGTCCCGTCACCCTCCACCCCGCCGGCAAACGCGAACGTGCCGTCGATCAGGAGACCTGGGAGGAAGCCATCCACGCAGGGGCTACCTGGCGGGGCCACCGCGCACGGGATCGGCGTCGCGCCAATCTGCGAGGAGGCGCGCACCGCCGCCTGGCACACGCCCGCTGTCAGCGTACCGTGGATCTGCCCGGACTGCGTGAGAAGCGGGACGTTCGTCCCGAAGGTGAAGGTGAACGGCTCACCATAGCCAACGGAGCCGAACAGCAACCCGGTGATGTGGCGCTCCTTGACAACAAACCGCCCGCTTTCCCCCGCCGCCGCGACGTCCCCGTCATCGATGGTAAGGATGGGGCCAGTCACCGCGAAGGGCGTTGGCGATCCACCCGCCCACACCGTCCCCGGGGCCAACGCCAGGACCAGCGCCGCCGCCAGCAGGACCTTCCGTGGGTAGCTCATCGCACTCTCCTCTCGGGCCGGGTTGCCGCAGCTCCAAGCGCCGGCCTATCCGAACCAGGACCCAGTAGTGCAACGCCGCTGCCAGGCGGCGTCCTTCGACAACTGCCTGGATCTAAAGGGCATTCCCGGCTGGGACGGGGAGGCGCGCTGGGGCGCTCCTTACCGGTGGATCGAGCAAGCGGTCAGAAACCGACCGGGCGGATGGGATTACCGGTCCAGCCAAACCTTCCGGAGGGGCGCCATGTGGAGCTCGGGGGCAACCGACATCGGCGAGCGCTCGAGGCCGCGGACCCACGGCTTGACGAGGAGCCGGCTCGTGTACCAGTAGACGAACACCCAGGGCGCTTCCTCGACGATCAGCTTCTCCGCCTCCCGATACTTGGCGAGCCGCGCGGGGCCGGCGGGCAGGCGATCGGCCTCGTCGAAGAGCCGGTCCACCTCCGGGTGCGAGAACCGAGAGGTGTTGCCCGGCGGCCCGATGTTCCGGGTGTGGAAGAGGACCGTGAGGAAGTTCTCGGGGTCGGGGTAATCCGCGATCCACCCCATGCGGTGCCACTGCGTGCCGCCGTCGTCCACGAGCTTGATGTACGCGGCCCAGTCGAGGCTCGCGAGCTGGATCGCGAGGCCGAGCTCGCGGAGCTGCGCCTGCACGAGCTCCGCGACGCGCCGGTGGAGCGGGTTCGTGTTGTAGTGGAGCGTGATCGGCGGGAGTCCCCTGCCGTCGGGGTGCCCCGCCTCCGCGAGGAGCTGCCGCGCCCGCGCCCTGTCGTGCGGGTAGCCGACCAGCTCGGGGTCGTGGCCCGGCATGCCCGGCGGCAGGACCCCGCGCGCCGGCACCACGCTCCCCTCGAGGAGGACCCGGGCGATCGCCTCCTTGTCGATGGCGTAGTTGAGCGCCTGCCGGAGCTTCTTGTTGTCCTTGAACGGCGCCTGGGTCATCGTGAACCGGAGCGCGTAGGTGCCGAGGATCGGCCAGACGTGAAGCTCCTTCGAGAGCACGGGGTCGCCCTGCGCCGGACGGAACTGCCCCGTCGGGACGTCCACGTGGTCGAGGTTCCCCGCCCGGTACTCCTGGAACCGCGTGTTGTCGTCCGGGATGACGCGGTAGACGGCCCGGTCCAGGTAGGGCGCCCCCCGGAAGTGGTCGCGGAACGCCTCGAGCACGACCTGGTCGTCGTGACGCCAGGAGACGAGGCGGAAGGCACCGGTGCCGACGGGCCGGGACGCGAACTCGGACCCGAGCCGCTCGGCCTCCTCGCGCGGCACGAGGAACGCCGCGTCGTAGGCCATCAGCATCAGGAACGGCGGGAACGGACGCTCCAGCGTGAGCTCGACCGTCTGGTCGTCGAGCACCCGGATCCCACGGATCTCCTTCGCCTGTCCTTTGATGACCTCCGGCGCGCCGGCGAGCTTCTCGACCACCCACGGCTTCTTCCCGCGGGCCGCCCGCTCGAGCGAGTACTTCACGTCTGCCGCGCGCACCTCGCGGCCGTGGTGGAACCGGACGCCGCGACGCAGGGTGAACGTGTAGACGCGCTGGTCGCGCGAGACGGTCCACCTCTCCGCGATGGCCGGCGCCACCTGCATCTTCTCGTCCAGCTCGACCAGCCCGTCGAAGACCTGCCGGATGATCGCCGACGAGGTCGTGTCCGTGGCCTGGGCCGGGTCGAGCGTCGGCGGGTCGGCGCCGAGCACCGCGCGGTAGGCGCCGCCGCGCCTCTGGGCCTCCACCGGGCCGATGGGCAGCGCGACCAGGGCGAGCGCGACGAGCGACGCGAGCACGCGGAGCACGGGCATCATGGGGACCTCCCCGGACGCGGGCTCCCGGCCGGGGCGCCGGGGCCGGCGTCGGCAGACGCGTCGATCCAGACGCGATCCAGGCGGTGGCGGCCCGCCGGGTCCAGCCGCAGGTCCCGCACGGTGGGACGCGCCACCGCCCACTGGAGCCGGACGTAGAGGGGGATGTACGGGAGCTCCTCGGCGAGATGCGCCTGCAAGCGCTGGTAGAGACGGAGGCGCTCGGGTCGGAAGGCGACCTGGCTGCCGCGCCCGAGGAGGCTGTCGACGAGCGGGCTCCGGTAGAAGGCCACGTTCGTCGCGCTGCCCGGCGTCGCCGCGTCGGAGGCGACGAGCGACCGGAAGGTGAAGTGCGGGTCGTTCACCTCCACGGTCGTTTCGAAGAGCGCGAGCTGTCCGTCGCCCTGGCGGAGCGCCGGGAGGTACGCCTCGGGCGATTCCGTTTGCACCTCCACCTTCACCCCCGCCACGGCGAGCGCCACCCGGATGGCTTCGGCGAGGCGCAGCGCGTCCGGCCCCGCGGGCGCCTCGGGCGCGAGGAGCGTGAGGGGGCCGGGCCCCGGCCGCCCGAAGAGACGCCGGGCACGCGCGGGGTCGTACGGCAGGGGCGCCACGGCGTACGCGCCCCACGCCCCGGGCGGCAGGTACGCCGCGAGCGGGGTGGCCCAGCGCCCGAGCGCCGCGCGAAGGAGCGCCGGGTCGAGCGAGTGGGCCACCGCCTGGCGGGCCGCCTTCTTGTCGAGCGCGCCGGGCGTCGCGCGCAGGGCGAGGAGGCCCATCTGCCAGGTCGGCGCCGAGAGCACCTGAAGCCCGATCCCCGCCCACGCGGGAGGCGCCAGCGGCAGGTACACGTCGAGACCCCCCCGCGGCCCGAGCCCGGCGAGGCCCGCCGCGTCGTCCGCCATCTGGAGGAAGATGAGCCGGCTCGCCCCCGTCGGCTGGCCGTGGGGCCCCACGTCCGCCTCGAGGACGAGCCGCCCCGGCCGACGCTCGACCACGCGGTAGGGACCGGTGCCCAGAAACGGCACCTCGCTGCCGTTCTGCGGCACCACGACGGCGAGCGCGGGATGCGTGAGCAGGGCCAGGAGGGGCGAGAACGGCTGGCCGAGGTGGATCTGGACCGTCCCGCCATCGCCGCGCCGCACCTCCCGCACGAGCGCCGAGGGCCCCTGGAACAGCCGTGACCAGGCCGGCGCCTCGGGCGGCGGCTCTTCGGGAGCGAGGTGGCGGGCGAGGGACGCCGCGACGACGTCGGGGGTCAGGGACGCACCGTTCGAAAACCGGACATCGGGACGGAGACGGAAGCTCCACGTGAGGCCATCCCGCGACACCGACCAGTGGGTGGCGAGGGAGGGCTCGACGTCGCCGCGCTCGCCGAACTCGACGAGCCCCTCATAGAGGTGGCGAAACACCATCGCGTCGTGGGGTCCCCCCGCCGTGGCCGGGTCGACCGACGCCGGGAGATGCCGAACGCCGACCCACAGCTCCCCGGGAGCCGGATCGGCGTGCGCCGCCGTCGCCGCAGCCAGGCCCGCGACGACGACCGTCCGCCACCCCCCGCGCGTCATGCCCTCATTATATGGAAGACCACGCCGAGTGCCCGAGGCCCCGGCCGGGAACCGCCGTGGGGCGCCACGCGTCTTCGGAGGTGGAGCATGGCGCGCGCGCGACACGCGGCGGTCCGTGGCACCGGCGTTGCAGCATCGGAGCGCGAGTGTTTCGCGATGAGAACGCGTGAATACCGCGCTGAACGCGCGGTTTTGGCTGAAAAACCTTGACAAGTTTTTTTGCGACTGCCTATACTTACGCACGCCCAACGCGGGCGGTGTGCACGTTGATGGTCGGGGTCGGGAAGGCGGAGCGCAGCACGCCTCACGAAGGGGACGGGAGGCCATGAAGGAGTTCGAGAAGAAGGGGACTCCGCCCCGTGAATCGGAGGGGGTGAAGGGCCTGTCCAAGTTCCTGCCCATGACCGAGTCCGCGTACCGACGCCGGCTGACCGAGTACGAGATCCAGATCCAGGACCTCCAGGCCTACATCCGCTCCCTCGAGGCCGAGACGATCCATCTCCGCAAGAAGCTCGAGGAGTCGCCGAAGGAGTTCATGCTCCTCGAAAACAAGCTGCGGGAGGCCAACCGTCAGCTCGTCCAGGCGTTCAACCAGAACGAGAAGCTCGTCAACGCGCTCTACGAGGCGCGGGAGCAGATCACGGCCCTCAAGGAGGAGGTGGACAAGCTCTGCGCCCCGCCCTCGACCTACGGTGTCTTCCTCTCGCTGAACGACGACGGCACCGTGAACATCCTCTCGGCGGGACGGAAGGTGAAGGTGAACCTCCACCCGTCCATCAAGCGGGAGGGCATCAAGCCCGGCCAGGAGCTCGTGCTGAACGAGGGGCTCAACGTCATCGACACGGCCGCGTACGAGATCCAGGGCGAGGTCGTCGTCCTGAAGGAGGTCCTCGACGAGGGGCGCGCGGTCGTGACGTTGCGCGCGGACGAGGAGAAGGTCGCGATCATCGCCGAGCCGGTCCGGAGCCTGAAGCTCAAGGTCGGCGATCACATCCTCATGGACGCGAAGTCCGGTTATCTCCTCGAGCGGCTCCCGAAGAGCGAGGTCGAAGACCTCGTCCTCGAGGAGGTGCCGGACATCAGCTACGACGACATCGGCGGGCTCATCGGGCAGATCGAGGCGATCCGCGACGCCGTGGAGCTCCCGTACCTCTACGCGGACTACTACCGCGAGCACCGCCTCACCCCCCCGAAGGGTGTGCTCCTCTACGGTCCCCCCGGCTGCGGCAAGACGATGATCGCCAAGGCCGTGGCGAACAACCTCGCCCAGAAGGTCTCGGAGAAACGCGGGGAGAAGATCAAGGGCTACTTCATGAACATCAAGGGCCCCGAGCTTCTCAACAAGTACGTCGGCGAGACCGAGCGGAAGATCCGCGAGATCTTCCAGAAGGCGAAGGAGAAGGCCGCCGAGGACGTGCCCGTGGTGGTCTTCTTCGACGAGATGGACGCCCTCTTCCGGACGCGCGGCTCCGGGATCTCCTCCGACGTCGAGACGACGATCGTCCCGCAGCTCCTCGCGGAGATCGACGGCGTCGAGGGGCTCAAGAACGTGATCGTCATCGGCGCGTCGAACCGGCAGGACCTCATCGATCCGGCGATCCTCCGCCCCGGGCGGCTCGACGTCAAGATCAAGATCGACCGGCCGGACAAGGCCGCCGCCGCCGACATCTTCGCCAAGTACCTGACGGCCGACCTCCCGATCCACGAGCAGGAGCTGCGGCCGCACGGCGGCGACATGGACGCGGCGATCCGGCGCTTCATCGACACGACGGTCGAGGAGATGTACGCGCTCTCGGAAGAGAACCGCTTCCTCGAGGTGAGCTACGCCAACGGTGACAAGGAGCTCCTCTACTTCAAGGACTTCGCGTCCGGCGCCATGATCGAGTCCGTGGTGCGCCGCGCCAAGAAGCTGGCGCTCAAGCGCTACATCTCGACGAGCGAGAAGGGCATCACCCTGGACGATCTGCTCACGGCCGTGCGGGAGGAGTTCAAGGAGAACGAAGATCTCCCCAACACCACCAACCCGGACGACTGGGCCAAGATCGCCGGGAAGAAGGGCGAGCGGATCGTGTACGTGAAGCCGCTCTTGGGCGAAGGCAAGGACAAGAGCCGGCCGGTGGAGCGGATCACGACCGGGCAATACCTGTAGAAGGATGCCGAAAAAGGCCACAGCGGCCGGCCCGACCTCCCAGCGCTCACCGAAGCGCTCCGAGCGCGGGCTTTGCCCGCGCAACCTCTCCTGGGGGGAGGTTCGGAAGGGGGGCGAAGCTCCCCTTCGAGGGATCTAAGCCACGGGGTGAGGGTGGCCGCTCCCACCGCCCTCACGCTTCTTTTATCGTCAGCGATCGGTTTTCGTCCGCGCCCGGTCTCCGTGTGGCGAGGGGAACCCGAGCGGCGGGCGCGGACAGGGGTCGCGAGGGCGGCATGACCATCCCGAAAGTGATGGGGATCGAGACGGAGTACGGGATCACGGTCCGGAACCAGCCGGACTTCAACCCGATCCTCTCGTCGCTGCTCCTGATCAACTCCTACGAGACCTACCGCACGGCCCGGATCCGCTGGGACTACGAGGCCGAGAGCCCGCTCCGCGACGCGCGCGGGTTCGAGTACGCCGAGGAGAAGGAGCTCCCCTCCAAGGAGGAGTCGCGGCTCATCAACCTCATCCTCTCCAACGGGGCGCGGTACTACGTGGACCACGCCCACCCGGAGTACTCGACGCCCGAGTGCACGAATCCCCGCGACCTCGTCATCTGGGACAAGGCGGGGGAGCGGATCCTGAACATCTCGCGGATGCGCGCCGAGGCCGCCTCGCCGCCGGAGCAGCGCATCCTGATCTACAAGAACAACACCGACATGAAGGGCAACAGCTACGGCACCCACGAGAACTACCTCATGGACCGCCGCTGCCCCTTCGCGCGGATCGTCCAGCACCTGATGCCGTTCCTGGTCACGCGGCAGGTCTACACGGGCGCGGGCAAGGTGGGCTCCGAGAACAACCTCGAGTACACGGAGTACCAGATCTCGCAGCGCGCGGATTTCCTGGAGACCGAGGTCGGCCTGGAGACGATGCACTCGCGGCCGATCATCAACACCCGCGACGAGCCCCACGCCGATCCCGAGAAGTACCGGCGGCTCCACGTCATCGTGGGTGACGCGAACATGTCGGAGGTCGCGACCTACCTGAAGGTCGGGACGGCGGCCATCGTGCTCGCGATGCTCGAGGACGACTTCATCGACCGGGATTTCTCGCTGGAGAACCCGGTCCAGGCGTTCCGCGGGATCTCGCGCGACCTCGCCTGCCGCGCGCCGATGCGGCTCAAGGACGGCCGGACGACCACCGCGGTGGCGCTCCAGCGCGAGTACCTGGAGCTCGCCCTGCGCTACTACCGGGACCGGGAGCTCGACACCATCACCAAGGACATCCTGGTCCGTTGGGAGTACGTCCTCGATCGCCTCGAGCAGGATCCGATGACGCTCTCCCGGGAAGTGGACTGGGTCATCAAGCGGGACCTCATCGAGAACTACATGGTCAAGCACGAGCTCGGGTGGACCGACTCGCGCGTCGCCATGATCGACCTCCAGTACCACGACATCCGGCCCGGCAAGGGGCTCTACTACAAGCTCGAGGAATCCGAAGCCGTGGAGCGGATCGTGAGCGAAGACGAGATCACCAAGGCGATCCACGACCCGCCGAAGGACACCCGCGCGTACTTCCGGGGGATGTGCCTCCAGCGCTACTCGGAGGACATCGTCTCCGCCTCCTGGGACTCGATCATCTTCGACCTGAAGGAAGGCCCGCTGAAGAAGATCTTCATGCTCGAGCCGCTGCGGGGCACCGAGGCGTACGTGCGGCAGCTGCTCGAGGAGTCCCCCTCCGCCCGCGACCTGCTCCGCAACATCTCCCGCCCGAGTCTCGTCTAGCATTGCCCGCCACCCCGGGTCCTGTCGCCGGGTTCGCCCCGCGCGCCCGGGCTCGTCACCCGCTCACCTCCTTCCGCGATTCACCGAATCGCGGAAGGAAGCTGAGGGGGTCCCACTTCGCCCGGGACCCCGCGGGGCTCGCCCGGCGCCACCCGGGGTGGCCGGTCCCCTCCGTCCGATCGGGTCGGAGCCGAGCCGGAGTATAATGCGAGCCGGGGATAGCCCATGCACGACCGGTGGCAGGCGCTCTTCGCCAACTACCTGAGCCCGAGCTTCGTCGATCTCATACGGAGCCACTCGCCGGAGCCGTTTCCGGCCCCCGCGCCGCGCGCGGGGGCGGCAGCGGCGGCGGGCGAGGGCGCGGGGCTCGTGCTCCCCAAGGGGACCACGATCCTGGCGCTCCGCTACGCCGAGGGGGTCGTCATGGCGGGAGACCGTCAGGCGACCGAGGGGTACCAGGTGGCCCACCGCCGCATCGAAAAGGTCTACAAGGCGGACGACTACTCGGCCATCGCCATCGCGGGGGTGGCCGGGCCGTCCATCGAGATGGCGCGCCTGTTCCAGACCGAGCTCGAGCACTACGAAAAGGTCGAGGGCGAGGGACTGTCCCTCGAGGGCAAGGCGAACAAGCTCGCCCAGATGATCCGGATGAACCTGCCGGCGGCGATGCAGGGGCTCATCGTCATTCCGATCTTCGCCGGCTTCGACCTGCGGCGGGGCGAGGGACGGATCTTCAAGTACGACATGACGGGCGGGCGCTACGAGGAGATGGACCACTACGCGACGGGCTCCGGCGGCAAGGACGCCCGCACGACGCTGAAAAAGCTCTACCGCACGGGCTGCTCGCGGGACGAGGGGATCCGGCTGGCCGCCGAGGCGCTCGTGGACGCGGCCGAGGAGGACGTCGCGACCGCGGGGCCGGACCCGATCTACGGGATCTTCCCCTCGGTCAAGATCATCACGCGGCGCGGCTTCGAGGACGTCCCCGAGGCGGAGGCCCGCCAGCACTTCGAAGCCGTGCTCGCCGCGCGACGCGCCGGCGCGCAGGGCGGCGCCAGGTAATGCCGATGCCCCTCCCCTACTACGTATCCCCGGAGCAGATGATGAAGGACAAGGCCGAGTACGCCCGCAAGGGCATCGCCCGCGGCCGGTCCCTCGTCGCGCTCGAGTACGCGGACGGGATCCTCCTGGTGGCGGAGAACCCCTCGACGCTCCTCCACAAGATCTCGGAGATCTACGACCGCATCGCGTTCGCGGGGGTCGGCAAGTACAACGAGTTCGAGAACCTGCGGATCGCGGGGGTGCGCCACGCGGACCTCAAGGGCTACTCCTACCACCGCGAGGACGTGACGGCGAAGGCGCTCGCCAACGCCTACTCCCAGGCCCTCGGGAACATCTTCACGGACGCCATCAAGCCGTTCGAGGTGGAGGTGCTGGTCGTGGAGGTGGGGGAGCCGCCGAACGGCAAGAACGAGATGTACCATATCCTGTATGATGGGACCATCGAGGACGAGCTCCAGTACGCGGCCATGGGCGGTCAGGCCGAGGAGATCCGGCGCTTCCTGAAGGACCACTACCGCGACGCCCTGCCGCTGGTCGACGCGGTCCGGCTGGGGGTTCGGGCCCTCACGGTGACGCAGAACAAGACGCTGACCGAGAGCGACCTCGAGGTCGCGGTCCTCGACCGCAGCCGGGAGCGCCGGAAATTCCGGCGCATCCCGCCCGCCGAGCTGCAGGCGCTGCTCGGGCGCGAGGGACCATGAAGCGACGCATCTTCGGGCTCGAGAACGAGTACGGGCTCACCTGCACCCTGAACGGGCAGCGACGGCTCAGCCCCGACAACGTCGCGCGCTACCTCTTCGAGAAGGTGATCCCGGGCGCCCGAAACGCCAACGTCTTCCTCGAGAACGGCGCGCGGCTCTACCTCGACACGGGCTTCCACCCCGAGTACGCGACCCCCGAGTGCGACGACATCATGGACCTCTGCATCCATGACAAGGCGGGGGAGCGGATCGTCGAGGACCTCCTCCACCAGGCGGAGAAGCGCCTCCGGGAGGACGGGATCTCGGGTAACATCCTCCTCTTCAAGAACAACACCGACTCGGCCGGGAACTCCTACGGCTGCCACGAGAACTACCTCGTCTCCCGGGACGTCTCCTTCCAGCGGCTCGCCGAGGCCCTGATCCCGTTCTTCGTGACGCGACAGGTGTTCGCCGGCGCGGGGAAGGTGCTCCAGACGCCGCGCGGCTTCCACTACTGCCTCTCCCAGCGCGCCCAGCACATCTGCCAGGAGATCTCCGGCGCGACGACCTCGTCGCGCTCGATCATCAACACCCGGGACGAGCCTCACGCCGACGCCGAGCGGTACCGCCGCCTCCACGTCATCGTCGGCGACTCGAACATGTCGGAGGTGGCGACCTACCTGAAGGTGGGGACCACAGCCGTCGTGCTCGACATGATCGAGGACGGGTACTTCGACCGGGACTACAGCCTCCAGTCGCCGGTGCAGGCGATCCGGGACATCTCGCACGACCCCGCCCTCCGCGACATCGTCAAGCTGAAGGACGGCCGGTCGATGACCGCGCTCGAGATCCAGCGGGAGTACCTCGAGTCGGCACAGACCTACTACCAGCACCAGGAGCCCGACCCGGTGACCCGCGACGTGATCGAGCGCTGGGCGGACCTCCTCGAGCGGCTCGAGACGGACCCGATGGCGTGCAGCCGCGAGGTGGACTGGGTCATCAAGAAGGAGCTGATCGAGACCTACATGGCGAAGCACCGGCTGTCGTGGCGCGACCCGCGGGTCTCGCTGATCGACCTCCAGTACCACGACATCCGGCCCGACCGCGGCCTGTACTACCTCCTCGCGAAGAACGAGATGATCGAGCGGGTCGCCACGGACGACGCGATCGAGCAGGCCAAGCACATCCCGCCGCAGACGACGCGGGCGCGGCTGCGGGGCGAGTTCATCCGCCGGGCCAACCTGAAGGGGAAGGACTACCGCGTGGACTGGGTCTACCTGAAGCTCAACGACCCGGAGCGCGAGACGATCCTCTGCAAGGACCCCTTCCAGGCCCACGACGAGCGCGTCGAGCGCCTGATCCGGTCGTTTTAACCTCGGCGGGGGGCTCTGCCCCCCTTCCGAACCTCCCCCCGGGTTGCGCCGGCAAAGCCGGCGCCCGGAGCGGACCTCTCCGGGAGCGCGGCGGTCTGCCTGCGCGCGATCCTCCGAAAACCCGCGAGCGCGATTGCCGGGATGGGCTTCCTCTCCCCGCGGGGAGAGGGTCGGGGGGGGGGGCGAGGCCTCACCTTCGGGGCTCCGCCCCCTTTCCAAAACTCGATCCTGTCACTCGGCGGTGGACCTCGGCCCCGGGATCCCCCGGATTTCCGCCGGGGGTTTCCCCTTGACATGGTGCGAGCCGGGCGGCTAGCGTGGGTGCACCCCCGGTCCCCCGGGAACCCAGGCGTGCCGACGGCGCGATCGAACTTCACAGACCAGACGGCACCACGCGGCGCCAGCGCCGGTCAGTGGCAGTCGGCATCACGAGACCTCTGAGGCCCGGAGCGCTACATGCGGCGACCGGCGTCGCTCGGCGAGATCCTGAACGGCAGGCTCCCCACGACCCTCCTGGTCCCGCTGCTCCTCGTGCCTGTCGTCGCCATCGGCGCGTGGGTCCTCGCCACCCAGGGGGCCCACCTCAGGGACTTCGTCGTCGAGTACCTGCCGATCATCATGTTCCTCAGCCTCGGGGCCCTGCTCTTCTCGGGCTACCCCGTGGCCTTCATCCTGGGCGGTCTCGCGTTCCTGTTCGGGCTGATCGGCTACGCCCTCGGGGTCTTCTCGCCCATCGAGTTCTTCAACTTCATCCCGCGGATCTGGGGTCAGGCGGCGGAGAACCTGGTACTCGTCTCCGTGCCGACGTTCATCTTCATGGGCGTCATGATGGAGCGGAGCGGCATCGCCCGCGACATGCTCTACTGCTGCCAGGTGCTGCTGCGGCGGGTGCCGGGCGCGCTCTGCCTCTCGGTGACGGTCATGGGCACCATCCTGGCGGCCATGACCGGCATCATCGGCGCCTCCGTCACCATGATGACGGCGATGGCCCTGCCCACCATGCTCCGGCAGCGGTACAACCACGGCCTCGCCTGCGGCTCCATCGCAGCCGCCGGCACCCTCGGCATCCTGATCCCGCCGAGCATCATGCTGATCATCATGGCGGACCTGATGGCGGTCTCGGTGGGATCGCTCTTCATGGGGGCCCTCGGGCCCGGCCTGACGCTCTCCGCGCTCTACCTCCTCTTCATCGGGACGATCTCGGCGGTCCGGCCCGAGCTGGCGCCGCCGCTCCCGCCCGACCTCCTGAACGTCCCCCGCAAGGAGAAGGTGCCGCTGGTCCTCAAGGGCTTCCTGCCGGCGGCCTTCCTGATCCTCCTCATCAAGAGCTCCATCCTGTTCGGGTTCGCCACCCCCAGCGAGGCCGGGGCCGTGGGCGCCTTCGGGGCGGTCCTCCTGGCGCTCGCCAGGGGCCGGCTCGGCTGGGAGAACCTCAAGGGGGTGACGCAGTCCTCCGCCCTCACCATCGGCATGATCTTCTTCATCGTCATGTCCGCCACGTGCTTCGCCTACGTCTTCCGCTCGCTGGGCGGGGACGACGTGGTGAGGAACTGGATCCTGGCGGCGGGCCTCGGCTCCTGGGGGCTCCTGATCCTCATCATGGGGATCGTCTTCGGCCTGGGGTTCTTCCTCGACTGGCTCGAGATCACCCTGATCGTGCTGCCCGTCTTCGGGCCGATGGTAGCCGGCCTCGATTTCGGCGCCCACGTCCCCAGGGCGTCCGTGGTCCACTGGTTCACGATCCTCCTGGCCGTGAACCTCCAGACCTCGTTCCTCACGCCGCCCTTCGGGTTCGCGCTCTTTTACATGAAGGGGCTCGCGCCGGAGGAGGTCAGGATCCAGAGCATCTACCGCGGGATCGTGCCCTTCGTCATCATCCAGCTCGTGGGGCTCGTCCTGGTCCTCGCCTTCCCGGCGCTCGCGCTCTGGCTTCCCGGCGTGATCTACCGGTGAGGCGCGGGACGCCGGATCCGAGCGGACGATGGGGCGGGGACGTCGTGAGCCCGCGCGAACCCCGTAGCGAGGGCCAGCCATGCCGGTGGACACGCTGATCCGTCTCAGCATGCGCCTCAAGCGGGTCGTGGAGGTCTCGGGGCGGGCCGGAGCCATCTTCATCCTGCCGCTGGTCTTCGTGACCATCTGGGACGTGCTGATCAGGAAGATCGGCGGGGTGCAGTACTGGCTGGTCCAGCGATTCGGCGCGGCCTTCGAGTCGACGGTGCTCCAGGAGCTCGAGTGGCACTTCCACACCGCGCTCTTCGTCTCGGTGCTCGGTTACGCCTTCGTCAACAACCGCCACGTCCGGGTCGACCTGGTCCGCGAGAAGCTCTCGTTCAGGAAGCAGGCCTGGATCGAGTTCCTGGGCTGCACCTTCTTCATGATCCCCTACTGCCTGCTGGTGATCTACTTCGCCTGGGACTTCGCGTACCGGGCGTTCTGGATCGGTGAGGCCTCGGCCGCGGCGGTGGGACTCGGGCACCGCTGGATCATCAAGACCGTCCTGGTCATCGGCATGGGGGTCGCGCTCCTGTCGGGTGTCGCGGTCTGGCTCCAGACGGTCCTCGTGCTCTTCGGCCCCAAGGACCTGCGCTTCGACCTGATGACCCTCGAGTGGCCCGAGGAGCAGGCCCGGAAACGGCGGGTGCGGGCGGAAAGCGGGATCTAGTGGCTCCAAACCCTACGCGCGGAGGTGTGCCATGAGGTCGGCAGGCAAGCGTCTGTCACTCTTCGCTCTGGCGAGCTCCCTGGCCCTCGGCCTCGTCCTGCCCGGGGAGGCCCTCGCCCAGAAGCGGGTCCGCTGGAAGATGGCGAGCACGTTCACCAGCACGGCGGACGTGGTCGGTGAGAGCGGCCCGATCTTCACGGAGAACCTGCGGAAGATGTCAGGGGGGAACCTGGACATCCGGTTCCACGAGCCGGGGGCGCTGGTCCCCGGGCTCGAGGTGTTCAACGCGGTCACCCGGGGCGCGATCGAGTCGGGCTGGACGAGCCCCGGCTTCGCCGTGGGCCAGATCCCGTCCGCGCCCTGGTTCACCACGGTGCCCTTCGGGCCCCCGGCCGGCGAGTTCCTCGCGTGGCTCAAGTACGGGGGCGGCCACCAGCTCAAGGACGAGATCTACGCCCGCCACGGGGTCAAGGGTGTCAGCTGCATCATGATCGCCCCCGAGGGCTCCGGCTGGTTCCGCCGGGAGATCAAGACGGTGGACGACCTCAAGGGCCTGAAGATGCGCTTCTTCGGCCTCGGGGGCAAAGTGATGCAGAAGCTCGGGGTCTCGACCCAGCTCCTCCCGCCGGGCGACATCTTCCCGGCCCTCGAGCGGGGTGTCATCGACGCCGCGGAGCTGTCGTTCCCGTCCTGGGACCTCAAGTCGGGCTTCCACCAGGTCGCCAAGCACTACTACTTCCCGGGCTGGCACCAGCAGTCCTCGGTGGGCGAGTTCCTGGTCAACCTGAAGAAATGGGAGGAGCTGCCCGACGAGTACAAGAAGATGATCGAGGTGGCCTGTGACGCCAACATCACGTGGAGCTTCGCCACCAGCGAGGCGCGCCAGTTCGCGGCCATGCGGGAGCTGGTGGACAAGCACGGGGTGAAGATCCACTACTGGTCCGAGGCGATCCTGGCCAAGATGCGCTCCGCGTGGGAAGAGGTCCTCGCCGAGGAGTCCGCCAGAGACCCGGACTTCAAGCGCGTGTACGAGAGCTACGCGGCGTTCCGGAAGCAGTACGCCATCTGGAGGGAGCACGGGTACCTGAAGTAGGGGCGGCGGACGGCGGGACGCGCCGCCGCCCGAAGGGCCCCGGCCTCGGCCGGGGCCCTTCGTGTCCCCGCCGGGGCGCCACCCGCCTGCGCGCGGTCGGGCGACCCCCCTGGGAGAAGACGATGCAGGCCAAAGACGTCATGACGACGGACGTGGTGACGGTCGCCCCCGACACCCCCATCGAGGAGATCGCGAGGCTCCTCCTCGCACGCCGGATCAGCGGGGTCCCGGTCGTCGACGCGGGGGGCCGGCTCGTCGGGATCGTCACCGAGGGCGACCTGATGCGGCGACCCGAGATCGAGGCCGAGCGGCACCGCTCGTGGTGGCTCCGGCTGTTCGGGGACCCCCGGGCCGACGCGGCGGCGTATGTCAGGTCGCACGGGGCTCGGGCCGAGGACGTGATGACGCGCGAGGTCGTGACCGTCACCGAGGACACGACGCTGGGCGAGATCGCCCAGCTCCTGGAAGAGCGCCGGATCAAGCGCGTCCCTGTGGTCCTGGGGGGACGCGTCGTCGGCATCGTCAGCCGCGCGAACCTGCTGCATGCGCTCGTCGCTCGCCGCGAGGCGTTGGCGGAGCCCCCGCCCGCGGATGACCGCGTGATCCGGGAGGCCGTCCTTGCGACGGTCAGGGCGCAGGGATGGCGGAGTCACGGCACGCTGAACGTCATCGTGCGCGACGGGGTCGTGGAGCTGTGGGGGGTCGTGGAGTCCGACCAGGAACGGGCCGCCCTGCGCGTCGCCGTCGAGGGCGTCCGGGGCGTGCGCGAGGTGCGCGATCACCTCGGCTCGGTCCAGCCGTGGGTGCGCGGGCTGTGACCGGTCCGGGAGAAGCCGCGTCCCAAGCCGACGCCGGCGGTGCGGCTCTCGACTGACCGGCTGCCCACCCGGGTCGCGGGCACCGCGGTCGGGGCGGGCTTTTGCCTCTTCGGCCTCTGGAGCCTCCTCGGCGCCGGCGATGCCGTCAGCCAGTTCGCGAGGGACCGGGCGTTCTGGTTCGGCGTGACGCTGCTCGTGGCGGGCGCCGCGGCGTTCCTCGCGTCCTGGACCGTCCGCGACGTGGACCGGATCTGGTGCCGGCCTCCGCGTCGCTGGTGGAACCGGTAGGCTCGCGGAGGCGCGCGCCCCCCCCCGGGGGTGCCGATCCAAGTATTTCCGGCGACCCCCCGCGGGTCCTGGCGCCGGTTCGCCCCGGCCGCGCCTCGGCGCCGTCACCCGTCCGCACCCTGCCGCGAGGCGCGGCCTCGCGGCAGGACCGCGAAGGGCTCCCCCTCTGCCTCGGCGCGCCGGGGTCCTCACCGGCGCCACCCGCGGGGGACTCGTCGCCGAATTTCGTTGGATGAGCACTACGCGTCGCCGAGGCGGTGGAAGACGAGGCCGTCGAGGAGCTTCGGGTAGAAGTGGGTGGACTTCTGGGGGAGCAGCTCGCCCCCGCGCACGACGGCCTGGAGCTCCGCGGGCGTGGTCGGCGCGATGAGGAACGCCGCCTGGTAGCGGCCCGCACGCGCGAGCGCCACCGCTTCGGTCCGGTCCGCCGTGTAGTCCACGTGGGCCTTCGCCTCGAGCTTCTCCGCCGTGATGCCGAGGAGCGGCTCGAGGAGCCCCGCGTGGAGGATCGAGACGGCGAGCGCGCGCCACGCGCGGGAAGTGTCGGGAGGCCACGGGAGGGCGCCGACGGCGTCGTCGCGGAGCGCGAGCGCCCGCGCCTCCCGACCGGCCACGACCCCGAGCCGGCGGTTTGAGGGCGCGAAGCCCATCGGGTCGGCGAGGGGCGCCACGTCGAAGCAGCGTCGCGCGCCCTCGAGGAACCGGTCGAAGGCGAACCCGGCGACGTCCCGCACCAGGCGGTGGTTCGGGAAGATCGTCAACCCGGGCGCCTCCAGGGCGAAGAAGGCCATGAGCTTGTCGGCCGCCTCGGAGCGGCGCCGGGCGTACTCGACGGCCGTCTCGTAGCGGTGGTGCCCGTCGGCGATGATGACCGGCCGCGGCGCCATGAGGCCCTGCACCCGCGCGATCGCGGCCTCGTCGGTGATCCGCCAGAGCCGGTGCCACTCGCCCTTGAGGTCACGCGCCTCCGCGACCGGCTCGCCGGCGGGCCGCGTCGCCTCGATCAGCACCCCGTCGGGGTCACTGACGAGCATGAAGAGGAGGCCCGTGTCCGCCCCCGTCGCCTCGAGCAGCCGCAGCCGGTCCTCCTTGGGCCCGCGGTGGGTCCGCTCGTGGGGGAGCACGATGCCCTGGCCGTACGCGGTCACTTCGCCGAGGGCGACGAAGCCGCGCCGCGTGACGGCCGCATCGCCGACGCGGTAGGTCTGGTGGTACGGGTAGATCACCGGTCGCGTCTCGCGCGCCCAGACGCCGCCGGCGATCCAGTCGTCCAGCACCTCGCGGGCGCGCCGGTACTTGTCGTCGCCGGCCGAGTCCTTCGGGACCGAGGCGCGGACGATGTTCCAGGGGCTCAGGGCGAGGAGCCGCTCCTGCGTCTCGGGGCTGATCTGGTCGTAGGGCGGCGCGACCACCTTCGAGAGGTCACGCTCCCGGTCGATCCCGAACCGGTAGCCGCGGAACGGTCGGATGCGCATCGTCGGCCCGATGCTACCATGAGCCGCCATGACCGAGCGGCCGGCGGACGATCGTGCGTCGCGGTACCGGTTCGTCGCGCTCGCCCTCATCATGGCGGTCCAGACCGCGGCGAACCTCGGGGCGCTCGGCCTCCCGTCCCTCGCGCCCCTCATCCGCGCCGACCTCGCCCTCAGCCGCCAGCAGGCGGGCTCGTTCATCTCCGCTTTCTACGTGGGCGGCGTCCTCACCTCCCTCCCCGCCGGCTGGCTCGCCGACCGGGTCGGGGTCCGCTGGACGCTCCTCGCGGGGCAGGGGCTCACGGCCGGGTGCTTCGCGCTGATGGCGCTCGCCCCGGACTACGGGCTCCTGATGGCCGCGGTCACGCTGGCCGGCGTCGGCTTCGGCGCGGTCAACCCGACCTCGACGAAGGGAGTCCTCGTCTGGTTCCCCGCGCGGAGCCGCGCGACGGTCGTGGGGATCAAGCAGGCCGGCTTCCCGCTCGGCGGCGCGCTCGGGGCCCTCCTCCTCCCCTCGCTGGCGGCGATCCTGGGCTGGCGGGGGGCCGTCGGCGTGGCCGGGGCCCTCATCGCCCTGACGGCAGCGATCGCCGGTCTCGGCTACCGGGAACCGGCCGGCGGCGCGAGCCCCCTCGCGCCGCCGACACCGCGCGTGCGCGCCGTCCTGACGAGCCCATCGATCTGGCTCGTCTCGCTCGCGACGTTCCTCTTCGCCGCGGTCCAGGTGTCGTGGATCAGCTTTCTGCCGCTCTACCTCTCCGAGGTCGTCGGCCTCTCGGTGGTCGCCGCGGGGATGGTGCTGGGCCAGGCCCAGGTCGCTGGGGCAGCGGGCCGCGTCCTGTTCGGCGTCGTCTCCGACCGCCTCCTGGGCGGACGCCGGCTCGTCCTCCTGGTCCTCGCGGGGGCCGCGACGGGGATCCTGTGCGCGCTCACCGCGCGGGTGGGGGCCGCCACGCCGGCGGCCGTCCTCTCGCTCCTCGCGCTGGCCTTCGGGCTCACGGGCATCGGCTGGAACGGCGTCCATCACACCCTGGTGGCCGAGCTGGCCGGGCGCGAGTCGGCGGCGACGGCGGTGGGACTCTGTCTGGCCGTCGCGTCGGTCGGGGTCATCGCGGGCCCCCCGTTGTTCGGGTTCGCCGCCGACCGGCTGCGCGTCTACGACTGGGGGTGGTACGGGCTCGCGGCGGCCATGGTCGGGGCGCTGGCGCTGCTCGCCCCCGTGCGCGAGCCACGGCGGGCGCTCTGGGGGTAGCGAGCGGATGATGCCGGTGCCCCTCACCCGACCCTCTCCCCCAGCAGGCGAGAGGGGTAAGGTATAATCCGTCCCGTGACTTCGCCCGAGCTCGCCGCGGAGCGGCTCCTCGTCCGCGTCATCGATACCGCCCCCGATCTGGACGAAGCCCTGCGCGCGGCGGTCTACGGCCTGGCCGCGACCGGCGATCGCTACCACTGGGTCGGCATCTACCTGCTGGAGGGGGACACCCTGGTCCTCCACAGCCAGGACGGCGAGCCGACGCCCCACACGCGGATCCCGATCTCCCGGGGGCTCTGCGGCGCCGCAGCCCGGGAGCGGCAGACGATCGTCGTGGACGACGTCCGCCAGGACTCCCGCTACCTCGCCTGCTCGCCCGAGACGCGCTCCGAGATCGTCGTGCCGATCATGGACCGGGAGGGGCGGGTGCTCGGCGAGATCGACATCGACTCCGACCAGCCGGCCGCCTTCGGCCCGGACGACTGCCGACTCGTCGAAACGATCGCGGCCGCGCTTGCGGCCCGCTTCGCGGCGGCCCGCGAGTGACCCGAGTGGCTCGCCCGGTCCCGGTAGCCAGAGGCCGAGTCTTCTACGGCTGGGTCGTGCTGGCCGCGGCGATCGCCGTCATCATGGTCGGCGTCGGCATCACGTTCGCCCTGGCGGTCTTCCTCAAGCCTCTCGAAGAGGAGTTCGGCTGGAGCCGCTCCCTCATCTCGGGGATCGCGCTCCTCAACTGGGTCATCTTCGGGGTTGGGGCCTTCGCCTGGGGCGCGCTGTCGGACCGCGTCGGCACCCGCCGGGTCGTCGCCGCGGGCGCCGGGCTCCTCGGCGCGGCGATGCTCCTCTCGAGCCGGGTCGAAGCGGCGTGGCAGCTCTACGCCGCCTTCGGCATCCTGGGCGCGGCGGGGTCGAGCGCCTTCTACGTCCCGCTCTCGGCGATGGCCACCCGCTGGTTCGCGGCGCGCCGCGGGCTCGCCCTCGGCCTCATCTCGGCCGGCATGGGGCTCGGCATCCTGGTCGTGCCGCCGCTCGCCCGGGCCCTGATCACCGCGGTCGGATGGCGGACCACGTTCGCGCTGTTCGGCCTCCTGACGTGGGCCGTGGCCTTCGCCGTCGTCCGCCTCCTCCACGACCGCCCGGCGGACGTCGGCCTCGAGGCCTACGGCGGGAACGGGTCCCCGGCGGCGGCGCTGTCCCGGCCGGGCGGCATGACGCCCGGCGACGCCCTCCGCCACCCGGCCTTCTGGGTGATCGCGCTCGTTCACTTCGCCTGCTGCGCGGCGCACTCAGGACCGATCTTCCACATGGTGGCGCACGCCATGGACCTCGGCGCGCCCAAGATGGCGGCCGCCGCCATGCTCGGGCTCTCCGGCGGCACCAGCATCGCCGGCCGGATCGGGAGCGGGCTCTGCGCGGACCGGTTCGGCGCCAAGCCGGCCCTGGTGGGAATGCTCGCGCTCCAGGCGGCCACGCTCTCGACCTATCTGGTCGCCGAGGGCACTGTCCCGCTCTTCGGCGTCGCGCTCGTCTTCGGCGTCGCGTACGGCGGCGCGATGCCGCTCTACGCCTTCGTGGCCCGCGAGTACTTCGGCGAGTTTGTCATCGGGACGGCGTTCGGCGGCATCTTCTTCCTCTCGGCGATCGGCATGGGGCTGGGGGCGTACGCCGGCGGCGGGCTCCATGACCTGCTGGGCTCGTACTGGAGCCTGCACCTGGGGAGCACCCTCGTGGGCGCCGCCGCCGTCGCCGTCGCCCTAGCGCTGCGGCCGCCGCAGCCCGCCCCGGCCCTCGCGGGAGGTCGGTAGCGCCGCCGGCTCATCGGGCCTCGTAACTGCCCACCCTGTCGGCTTGTTCCCGGTTGACAGCCTGGGGCGTCGGTGCTATAGAGTCGGCATCCCTGGCGGGGGAATGGTCGGCATCGAACCGTCGGTGAACGGCTTCCTGACCCACGCCTCATCACGCGTCACGCGGACGGTGTTCCGTCCGGGGCGGTTCCACGGAATGTTCGTCCGGGACCTCACAATCACCTAAGGAGGACCTTTATGGGGAGGAGAATGGATCGGCGGTCGTTCATCAAGGTGACCGGGGCGGGGGCTGCGGCCGCGTCTACCGGGCTCGCGGGGATCCTCGAGTCCGGCCGGGCGCCGGCGTACGCCCAAGGCACCAAGCTTCACATCGTCCGCTGGGTGGACTTCGTCCCCGCGTCGGACGAGGTGCTGAAGACGAAGCTCATCCCGGACGCCCAGAAGGCGCTCGGGGCGGAGATCACGCTCGAGACGATCAACGCGAACGACATCCAGCCGCGCGCCACGGCGGCCATTTCGTCCCGGAGCGGGCCGGACATCTTCAACATGCTCCACAACTGGGTGCAACTCTACGCCGAGAGCGTCGTGGACGTGAGTGACCTGTTCGAGTCGATCGGAAAGGCTCAGGGCGGCTTCTACGACGCGGTGAACCGTCAGACGGCCGGGCCCGGCGGCAAGCGGCTGGCGATCCCCCACGCCATCGTCGGGGCGATGATCGCCTACCGGAAGTCCCTCTTCGAGGAGGTCGGCGCCAAGGAGTTCCCGAAGACCTGGCAGCAGTATCGCGAAGTCGGCAAGAAGCTCAAGGCCAAGGGCTACCCGATCGGCCAGACCCTGGGGCACACCTTCGGCGACGCCCCGACCTTCAGCTACACCTACCTGTGGTCGTGGGGCGGCAAAGAGGTTCAGCAGGACGGGAAGACCGTCGCGATCAACTCGAAGGAGACGATCGAATCCGTCAAGTTCATGGTCGGCTTCTGGAAGGACGCCTTCGACGAGGGTGGCCTCGCCTGGGACGACTCGAACAACAACCGCGCCTTCCTCTCCGGCACCATCTGCGCGACGCTCAACGGGGCCTCGATCTACATCGAGTCGCTCCGCAACAGGGAAAAGTACAAGACCGAGAAGGGCGCGCTGATGCACACCGACATCCGGCACGCGCCGAACCCGGCCGGGCCCGCCGGCGCCTACCTCAACCACACGACGTTCCACCACGCGATCATGAACTACTCGAAGAACCAGAAGCTCGCCAAGGACTTCCTCCGCTGGCTGCACGCCAAGGAGAACTACGAGCACTGGTTCCTCTCGCAGAAGGGCTTCAGCGTCGGGCCGACGACCGACTGGGAGAAGCACAAGATGTGGGAGCAGGATCCCGTGATGCTGCCCTATCGCACGGGCGCGCGGGCGTTCCGGCTCTTCGGATGGGAAGGACCGCCCAGCCGCAACGCGACCGAGGCCCAGACCAAGTACATCATCACCGACATGTACGCCAAGGCTGTCCAGGGCATGGCTCCGGAGGACGCGGTGAAGTGGGCCGAGGGGCAACTCCGGGAAATCTACGGGAAGGCGTGATCCGGGACAGCGAGTCTCGGGCGCCCCCGCCCGGTCACGGGCGCATAGAGGTGCCGTGAGGCCGATCACAGGTGGCCGGGGCGAGGCGGGCGAGGTGACGGCCCGCCTCGCCACCCTGCCCGGCACCGCCCCGCGAACCGGCGCGGTGTCGCGCCTCCTCGAGGACGAGCGCGTCCTCGGGGCGGTTCTCCTGGTCCCGACCATCATCCTCCTGACGCTCTTCATCGCCTACCCGTTCGTCACGGGGGTGTGGCTCAGCCTGACGAGCGCGACCGTCGGCAACCCCGCCGTCTTCGTGGGCCTCAAGAACTTCGCCAAGCTCTGGAACGACTCGATCTTCCAGCAGGCCACGTACAACACGTTCGTCTACACGGGGCTGGCCACTGTTGGCAAGCTGGTCCTCGGGATGTGGCTCGCCCTTCTCCTCAACCGCCATTTCAGGGGCAAGCGCCTCGTCCGGGCCTCGATGCTCCTCCCGTTCATCATCCCGACGGTGCTCTCGACGTTCGCCTGGAAGTGGATGTTCGACCCGACCTTCAGCGTCCTGAACTGGACCCTGTACCACCTCGGCCTCATCCAGACCCGGATCGGCTGGCTGACCGATCCGACCCTGGCGCTCGGCTCGGTGATCATCGTGAACGTCTGGCGCGGCATGCCGTTCTACGCGATCACGCTCCTGGCGGGGCTCCAGACCGTCAACCCCGAGCTCCACGAGGCGGCCGCCATCGACGGGGCGAACGCCTGGCAGCGCTTCTGGCGGATCACGTGGCCGCTGCTCCTGCCGGTGACGATGGTCGTGACGCTCTTCTCCGTGATCCAGACGTTCGCGGACTTCCAGCTCGTCTACGTGCTGACGGGCGGCGGGCCGGCGAACGCGACCCACCTCTTCGCGACCTACGCCTACCAGATCGGGATCGGGACGGGGCTCCTGGGCGAGGGGGCGGCCGCCTCGCTCGCGATGTTCCCGATGCTCTTCATCATCGTCGTCATCCAGCTGTGGTACATCCGTCGGGTCGAGGGCGCCTGATGGCCGGGCGCGCGGGTTCCGGGGCGGGGATGGTCGAGGGCACCTACTGGCGCAAGTGGGTTTACTTCTACATCCCCCTCACCGCCTTCGTCGTCGGCACGCTCTTCCCCTTCTACTGGATGCTCGTCACGGCCTTCCGGCCGGACGGCGAGCTGTACCGGCCGTGGCGGGCCGTCAACAATACTCCGTTCTGGACGACGGACCCGACGTTCGAGCACGTCGTGTATCTCTTCAAGCAGACGATGTTCGGCACGTGGCTCTACAACACGATGTTCATCGCCATCGTCTCCACGCTCATCTCGCTCTTCTGCGGGCTCCTCGCGGGCTACGCCCTGGCGCGGCTCCGGTTCCCGCTCGCCGGACCGCTCGGGACGGGGATCTTCGTCACGTACCTCGTGCCGCCGACCCTCCTGTTCATCCCGCTGGCCGACGTCATCCGCAACTTCCGCCTGGGCGACACGCCGTGGTCGCTCATCCTGACCTACCCCACCTTCCTGATCCCCTTCTGCACGTGGCTCATGATGGGGTACTTCAAGACGATCCCCAAGGAGCTCGAGGAGTGCGCGCGGATCGACGGGGCGAGCCGGATCCGGGCGATGCTCCAGATCATCTTCCCCATCGCGACACCCGGGATCCTCTCGGCGGGGATCTTCGCCTTCACGCTCTCGTGGAACGAGTTCATCTACGCGCTCGTCTTCCTCTCCTCCCCGCAGCAGAAGACGGTCCCGGTGGGCGTCGTCTCGGAGCTGATCCGGGGGGACGTGTTCTTCTGGGGCCCGCTCATGGCCGGCGCGCTGCTGGGTTCCGTGCCCGTCGCCCTCGTCTATTCCTTCTTCGTGGAGCACTACGTCGCCGGCCTCACCGGCGCCGTCAAGGGGTAGCCCGGGAGGGGCTCCATCCCGACGTCCGTTCGCCTCGGGGTGCTGCGGGGCGGCCGGGTCAGCCCGGAGCAGTTCCGGTTTGTCCGGATGTACAACCTCGGCTCTACCTCCTCTACTCCGGCACGGTGGTGACGCTGGATCACGCGCTCGCGTTCGCCGACACCTGGACGATCCGGATGATCGACCCGGTACGCAGAGAGACGATCGAGCACACGTACCGCGTCCCGGTCCTGAGCCGGGAAATCCGCTGAGGGGGATCGCCCTGGCCAGCCGGGCTGCTTGGGCTCCCGCGACGTGGTTTCCGGCGACGCACGCCCGCAGGAGCAGCTTCCGTGCCCGGCGCCGCCGCGACATCGGGCTCGCGTACCTTCTGCTCGCGCCGGCCGTGCTGTTGCTGCTCCTGGTACTGGCCTATCCGGTGGCGTGGGAGCTCTGGATCAGCCTGACCGACCTCTCGCCGCTGAAAGAGGGGCCCGCCGGCTTCGTGGGCGCCGAAAACTACGCCCGTCTGCTCGGGGACCGGCAGTTCTGGTGGGCCGCCACCGTGACCGTCACCTATGCCCTGGTCACGAGCGCGGCCAAGCTCGCCCTCGGGCTGGGCTTCGCGCTGCTCCTCGCCAACCCGTTTCGGGGGCGAGCCCTGGTATTCTTTGCGGTCTTCCTGCCGTGGGTCTATCCCGCCAGCGTGAGCGTCATCGGGTGGTACTGGACGCTGAACCCGCCCATCGTCGTAGCGCACGCCGTCTTCCTGGGCAACGTGAAGTATGTGGTGGACGGCGCGCTGGGGGACGGCGCGTGGGCGTTCCTGAGCGTGGCCCTGTTCAACATCTGGCGCGGCAGCTCGTTCATCGGCGTCTTCCTGCTCGCGGGAATCAACGCGATCCCTCCCGAGCTCTTCGAGTGCTCCCTCCTGGAATCCAAGTCGGTCTGGCGCCGGTTCTGGCTGGTGACGGTGCCCCTCCTCAAGCCGTTCCTCGCCCTCGGCGTCTTCATTTCCCTCACGACGGCGTTTGCCGACCTGGCGAACGTCTGGCTGCTGACCGGGGGGAGGATCATCTTCCCGGTCATCGGAACCCAGGCCTACTGGCTGGCCATCCGGGGCGGGCAGATCGCGGCCGGCGCCGCGCTGTCGCTGACGATCGTGCCCCTCCTCGTCGCAGTCCTGTTGGTCCTGTTCCGGATGTTCGACCCCCGCGAGGAGGAGGCGCGATGAACCCCAAGCCGTGGTGGCGGAAGGTCGGCCAGGGGAGCCTCCTCGTCCTGGTCGCCGTCTACTGCGTCTTCCCCGTCTACTACATGCTCATCCAGTCGCTGAAGGGGGCCCAGGAGGACGTCTTCGGCCATCCCCTCATCGTCCTCAGGCCCACGTTCGAGAACTTCGAGGAGCTGTTCGTCCCCAAGGAGGGGTCCCGGGGCTTCGTGGGGCGGACGCTCAAGCAGTCCTACCCGTTCCTGGACTGGATGGAGAACACGATCATCGTCTTCGCCGGCTCGCTGGCGCTGACCCTGGTCGTCAGCATCCTGGCCGCGTACGCCCTCGGCCGCCTCCGCCCGCCGGGCTTCCGCTGGTGGCGGCGGGCGGTCTTCGCGACCTACGTCGTCCCGCACACGATTCTCTTCGTGCCGCTCTACCAGCTCGTCATCCGGCTCCACCTGGACGACAACCTCCTGCTGCTGGTCCTGGTCTACTCGACCATGGCCGTCCCCTTCTGCATCTGGATCCTCTCGGCGTACTTCCAGCACCTCTCCCCGGACATCGAGGACTCGGCGCTCATCGAGGGGGCCAACCGCGCGACCGCGTTCCTCCGGATCATCCTGCCCATGGCGCGCCCCGTCGTGGTCGCCGCCGGGATCTTCGCCCTGGGGATCGTCGCCAGCGACTTCACGCTGGCCTCGATCTTCATCCTCGACAAGCACAGCCAGACGATCCCGGCCGGGCTGGCCACGATGGACGTGGCCCTGGACGAGCTGCTGGCCGTGGCGGGGATCAACCTGATGGCGATCCCGGTGGTGCTGATCTCCGCCCTGTTCGCCCGCGGTTACGTGCGCGGGCTGACCGCCGCAATGGTCGAGGGCGCCTGAAGGGGGTCTGCTGAAAAACGCGAGAGCGGGTCACGCGGCCCGCACACTCCCGAACGAAGCGCTCCGAGCGCGGGCTTTGCCCCCCACAATCGAGGGGGGAGGAATCGGAGGGAGGCCATGCCCCCCTCCGAGGATCTCTAGGGGTCGGGGCGAATCCGGATGATCCGGTGGAGGGCGGTCTCGACGATATAAAGATCGCCCGCGCGATCGACCACAATCCCCCCGGGATCCCCCAACTCCCGGGCGATGATGGTCACGACGCCGGCGGGCGAGATCCGGAAGAGGTCGCGGATGTGGAAGCCGCTGCTCACGAATACGTTCCCATCCGGTGCTACCGCCATGTGGGTCCGGTGATAGTTCCCTGCCGGAAGCCGCGCGAGAAGCTGGAGCCCGGTCGACGGGGTCAGCCGGAACACCTCCCCGGGGGAGCCGAGGAGGAAGATCCCCTCGGCGGCAGGCGAGGCCGCCACGGAGACGAACCGGGGGAGGGCCGCGACGCCGGGCGCCCCGAGCGCCGCGCGCCTCGGGAACATGGGCACGGCGAAGTCCAGCCGCCTCGGGCGGGGGAGGTCCTCCAGCGGGTCGAGCCGGAACACGAGCGGCCCCTGGTACGCCTCCGAGGCGAGCCAGTCGAGCCCGGGCGGCGCGGGCGACTCGGAGCGCAAGCGCCCCTCGGGGCTCGCGAAGTCCAGGACGACGAGTCGGCCCTGCCCATCGAACGCGAGGCTGCTGCCGCCGACCAGGTGGTGGAGACCCACGGCGAACAGCGCGAGCTTCTGGTCCGCGGTGAACCGGTAGATCCGGTTGCCGTTCTCTTCGCCCAGGAAGAGGTCGCCGGTTCTGGGCTCGACGGCCAGGCTCCCGAAGGCGGTCTTCCGCGGCCCCTCCGCGAACGGGATCACGACCCGTGGGGCCCGGGAGAGGTCCGCCGGTGGCGTCCCCGCGAGGTCCACCCAGTGGAGCTCGGCCGCGTCGCCGCGCCAGCCGTGGCTCAGGACCACCAGCCTGCCGGGCCGCTGGAAGGCCAGCTCGATCGGCCGGGTGAGCCCGGTCACCACCTCCTCGACCCTGAGACCCGGCGCGACCCGGAGTTCCGCCCTCGCCGGGGTCAGGACGGCCGCGGCGAGGATCGCCAGGCCTCCGGCCGCCACCAGGACCCTCCCCGCAGACCCGAGGCCACAACTCAGCCTTGACATCCGCAATCGCCCGATGCTAGTCTCCGCCCACTCCACCAAGAGCCGAATCCTGCTGAGCCTGGCAGGAGCGTGCATGGCAAGCCCGACGTCTCACGCCGCTTTCACGGGAGGTGACCGATGAGGACCAGAACGTTCGTCGCTCTCGGGGTGGCCCTCTCCGTCGGACTCGCGGGACTCGCAGTCCGCGCCCAGGACGGCAAGCCGCCGGAACCGAAGGGGATCAAGGTCAAGGGCCTCGTCAGCTCGCTCGGAGGCTTCACCGCGACGGTCAGCTCGCCGGTCTTCGTCTCGGGAGGGACGGTCGAGCTGGAGCCCGGAGGGCAGACCGGGCTCCAGCGCTTCCGGGTGCCGACTTACATCTACGTCATCGAAGGAGTATTGACGACCCAATACGAGACCGGACCTGTGGGCATTCAGGGAATCCAGTACCACGCAACGGGCCAGGGCTTCATGGACAACGGCGGGTGGTGGCACAACCACATGAACACCACCCCGAAGCCCATCCGCTACCTGATGGTCCACATCGGCTATCCCGGGGCACCGACGGTCCAGAAGGCCGAGCCCGACTAGCCGCCGCGCGCCTCCGGCGTCTCCTGGCCCGGGGCGGCGGGCCCCGCCGCCCCGGGCCCGCTCCCCTTTCTCCTCCCTACTTGACTGCGGCGCCGGTGATCCCGGTAATGAAGCGGTCGAGGAAGAAGTTGTAGAGGATCGCCACCGGGATCCCCACGAGCAGCGCCCCGGCCATCAGCGACCCCCAGAAGAAGACGTCCCCCCGGATCAGCTCGGTCGCGACGCCCACGGGCACCGGCTTCTGATCCGAGATCGAGACGAAGGCCAGCGCGTAGAGGAAGTCCTGCATGGAGAGCGTGAAGGAAAAGATCACCGCCGTCAGCATTCCGGGGAGGCTGACCGGCAGGACGACCCGGACCAGGGCGCCGAGCTGGCCGCAGCCGTCCACGCGCGCGGCCTCCTCGATCTCCATCGGGACAGTCTTGAAGAAGCCCATCAGGAGCCAGGTGCAGAAGGGGATCGTGAACGTCGGATAGATGAGGACGAGGGCCCACCACCGGTCCTGGAGGCCGAGCTCCGACACGACGCGGGAGAGGGGCAGGAACAGGATGATGGGCGGGACCAGGTAGGTCATGAAGATCGCGATCCCGAGGTTCTCCGCCCCCGGCAGCCTGAGCCGCGCCAGCGCGTAGCCGGCCGGGATGGCCGTGAGAAGCGTGAGGACCGCGACGAGGGCCGAGACCGACATGGTGTTCACGATCCAGGCGGCGTACCACGTGTGCTCGAACAGGTACTTGAAGTGCTTCAAGGTCGGGGGCAAATAGAACCAGAACGGAATCACGTCCATCCGGTAGAGGTCCGACTCCTGCTTCAACGCGGTGACGGCCATCCAGTACACGGGAAAGACGGCGATGACGATGAACGGGGTCAGGCCCGCGTAGATGAGCCCGTAGCGGCGGACCTCCTTGGCACGCCGGCTCTGGGGGCACTGCGCGCTTACCATTCCCGTCGCCTCAGGTTCCGGAGGAGGAGAATCATGGCCGGGAGGAGCAACGGGAACAGGAAGAGCGAGATGGCCGCGCCGCGCCCGAGCGCCCCTGCCTGGATGCCGATCTGGTAGGCCAGCGTCGGCAGGATCTGCGTGGCGTTGTCGGGCCCGCCGTTGGTCAGGAGATAGACGACGCTCAGATCCGAGAGGGTGAAGACCGTGTCGAACAGGAGTCCCACGAGCAGGATGGGCAGGATCATCGGGACCACCACGTGGCGGAACCGCTGAAGGAACGTCGCCCCGTCCACCTTGGCGGAGTCGAGCACCTCGGGCGGGATCGACGTGTAGCCGGCCAGCAGCACGATGGCCGAGAACGGAAAGCTCCGCCAGACGTTCACGGAGATGACCGCGAACAGTGCCAGGTGCGGCTGGCCGAGCCACACCGGCCACCCTTCCGTTCCGTAGGCCCCGATCAGGCCGACCCCGCGCAGCGCCCAGTTGATCAAGCTGAACTGGGAGTCGTACATCCACTTCCAGCCGAGCACGCTGATCGCGATCGGGAGCGTGAAGGGGATCACGACCAGGCCCCGGACGAGCTTCTTGCCGCGAAAGGACTGCAGCAGGAGGAACGCGAGAGTCGTTCCGAGCAAGCCCTTGAGGACGAACGCAACGACCGTGAAGATGAGGCTGTTCTGCCAGGCGATGTGGAACGTGGGACTCTCCCACGCCGCCCGGAAGTTCTCCAGGCCGACGAACGACGCAACGGGGTCGCCGACGTTCGCGTCGCTCACGGCCAGATAGAGCGAGAACAGGAACGGGGCCCCGACCAGGAGCCCCACGTAGAGGACCGCCGGGGCCAGAAGCGTGTAGCCGAACGCGAGGCGCCGGGCGGTGGCGGCGCGCCACCAGGCGCGACCTGCCACCCGCCCGGCGATCGGAACGGCGGCGACCCGAGCCCCGGTGTCGGGCGGGCCGCCGCCAGGGGTTGCCGTCATGCGCGCTTGTGCTTGGCGTAGATCCGGCGGTACTCCCCCATCGCCCACCTGAGGGCCTCATCCGGGCTCTGGCCACGCGCCACCCGCGTGCACATGTCCGGGAAGACGAACGTGGCCACGACCTCCTGGATGGGGGTCGTGAACGGGCCCGGATACCCGAAGAACGCCACGATCTTGGGGAACTCCTGGAGGATTTGCAGCTTCGGGTCGGTCCCGATGACCGGCATGGGCTTCTTGTAGAAGTCGTTGAGGAACGGCATGTTGTAGCCGCGGCTGCCGGTCATGCCCTCCAGCCACTTGTCCGCGAGGTGCAGCAGGAACTCCTTCGCGGCCGCCTGGTTCTTGGAGAACTTCCAGATGGCGTAGGCGTTGGCGTTGGCGATCGAGACCCGGAGGTTCGGAAGGCCCTGCGGTTCGAGCCAGAGGTGGGTGTGCTGGAAGACCGGGGGATTGGTGTCCTCCGTCGTGCGGTAGGCCGAGATCGCGTCGTGGATCCAGCACGCCACCCCCGAGGCGAGGTAGCGGTTGTCCGAGGCGTCGTCCCAGGAGAAGACCTCCGGGGTCATGCCCTCGTCGAACATCGCCTTGAGGAACTTGAGCCCCTCGCGCATCTCCTTGGAGTCGATCAGGATGTTCTCCCCGGACGGGTCCGCTTCCCTCGCTCCGTGGCTGAACAGGACCGATCTGAGGAACAAGTTGGAGTCGTTGCAGTGCGAGAACGCGATGCCGGTGGGGTGACCCTTCTTCTTCAGGGTCCGGGCGGCGACGCGGGCCTGCTCCCAGGTGTCCGGGCGCGGGAGCTTCTCGCTGTCGAAGAGGTCCTTCCGCCAGAGCATCGGGGCCAGGATGTAGAAGTCGGGGATCGCGTACCAGCGCCCCTCGATCAGCGAGTGGGATTTCGCCTCGGGGATCCACCCTCCGTACTTCTTGGCCATCTGGTCGGAGATGTCGGTGACATCCGCCAGGTTCTTGTAGTAGAGGCCGGTGAGGATCGTCCCGACGTAGTAGATCAGGTCGTGGCCCGCGCCGGCCGCGAACTCGGCCGCATAGCGGGCCGGCAGCTCCAGGTGGGGGATGTGGTCCACGCGCACTCTGACGCCGTTTTTCTCCCCCCACTCCCTGGCCATCTTGTCGAACCAGACGTCGTAGGCCGGGACGAAGTGGCTCCACTGGATGATGCGGAGGCTCGTCCCCCGGATCTGCGCCGGCGCCTGCCTGGCCGAGAGCATCGTGGCGAGCGACGCGCTGACCGCGCCGGCCCCCGTCGTCTTGAGGAACCCGCGCCGGGTGAGTTCATTGTTGGTGGTCGTCTCAACGTGCGCGCTCATCCCTCCACCTCCTCACTCCCACAGGCGTGAACCCGTGTCTTCGGTCAATGGCCCACAAGAGAGACGCCCCCCGTCGTCGGGCCTGAAGCCGGCGGAGACCCTGTCCGGTCGGCCGGACGAACGCCGGCTCGGCAGCAGGGCCTTCGGCCCCTGTCCTTGTCTGATGGGTTCGGCTACAGGGCGGGGAAGGATCAACCCGACTCCGAGACTTCCCTTTGCCCCCGCCCAATAGCACTAGCCACGGAACTTGTCAAGAGCTATTTTACCCCAAAAAGCCAGTGCAGTCGGCCCCCCCAGGACAGCGGGCCACAAGGGCTCAGAAACGCCGCGTCCGGGCCGACCGTCTTCGACTCGAACACGCGAGGAGGCCCTGAGACATGGGGATCAGCGAGCCAGACCGGCAGCGCGAACGCCGCGAACGCCTGCACACCCTCTATACCGGGGTAGTGGCCGACATCCTCGACCAGCTGGGCTACCGCAACCAGTGCCTGCCGGCGGACATTCGGCCACTGGACCGGGCGATGAAGGTTGCCGGGCTCGTCTATACCGTTCGGGGTCGGGCGCGGCACGCGGACGACGGGGTGGATCCCAGGTACAAGCAGATCGAGATGCTCGAGAACATCGCCCCCGGGAGCGTCGTCGTGATCCACCCCGGGGACGAGTCCAGCGCCGCCCACTGGGGCGAGCTCATGAGTAACGTCGCGCGGGCGCGGGGGGCGACGGGCACGGTGATCGCCGGCGGGCTGCGGGACTCCCAGCAGATCCTCGATATTGGGTACCCGGTGTTCTGCCGCTATCACTCGCCGTTGACCGCGGTATGGCGCTGGGACATCACCGACTTCAACATCCCCCTCGAGATCGGCCGCGTCGCCACGCGCCCGGGCGACTTCGTGCTGGGTGACATCGATGGCATCCTGATCATCCCGGCGGACGTCGTGGACAGGGTCATCGAACGCGCCGAGGAGGTCAGGGACAAGGAGTCGGTCGTGCGCGAGCGCCTGCGCCACGGCGGCGACATCCGCGCCCTTTTCGAGCAGTACCGGGTACTCTGAGCACGGGCCTGGACGGGACAGTCCGGTTGCGGAGGGTGTGACCATGCCCATCGCGAAGGTCAATGGTGTGGGGATCTACTACGAGGAAGCCGGCCGCGGGCGACCGCTCGTGTGGTGCCACGGGTTCGCGTGCGGCGCCGCGATGTGGGAGCCACAGGTCGCGGCGTTCGCCAGCCGGTACCGCGTGATCACGTACGACGTGCGCGGCCACGGCGCCTCCGAGGTCCCGGCCGCGCCGGAGGCGTACTCGCAACCCGCGTCGGTGGAAGACCTCCACCAGCTCCTCCGCCACCTGGGGATCGCGCGGGCGTGCGTCGGCGGCCTCTCGATGGGAGGCGAAGACCGGCGCGCCGGCGCGGCCCGCCTTTGACAGCGCCGCCGACCGCCCGTAGACTGGGCGCGTTACCGGCCCCGTTCCGCTCGTGACCGCTTCGGGATCAGGGAGGAGGACCGTGGTACCGGGCGAGCTCATTCCGTCGAACGACCTCCTCGCCAGGCCGGCCGATCTCCGTGCCCGGATGGACGAGACCGGCTTCGTCCTTCTCCGGGGCCTGCTGCCGCACGTGGAGGTCCTGGACCTGCGCCGCGCCGTTCTCGAATGCTGCCGGCAGGGCGGGTGGCTGCTGGAGGGGTCCGACCCTCTCGACGGGCAGGTCGATCCGGCACGCGCCTGCGTGGAGCCCGAGCCCGCGTTCCTCGACGTCTACTACCGGGTCCAGCGGCTGGAGGCGTTCCACGCGCTCGCCCACCACTCCGCGCTGCTCGGCACCATGAGCACGCTCGTGAGCGAGCCGGCCTTGCTCCACCCCCAGAAGATCGCGCGGCTGATCTTCCCTCAGAACGTCGAGCACACGACGCCCCCCCACCAGGACTTCGTTTTCATCCAGGGCACGCCGCAGACCTACACGGCGTGGATTCCGCTCGGCGACTGCCCGAAGGAGCTCGGGGGTCTCCAACTCAACGCCGGCTCCCATCGGGGCGGGGTCCGCGAGTATCACCCCAGCCTGGGCGCCGGTGGCATGTCGATCCCGCCGGAGACGCTGCCGGATTGCTGGCACTCAACCGACTACCGAACCGGCGACGTCGTGGTGTTCCACAGCATGATGGTCCACCGGGGCCTCCCGAACCTCACGCGCGACCGCCTGCGGCTCTCCGTGGACTACCGCTACCAGGCCCCGTCGCAACCGATCTGCGAGACCTCCCTCCGGCCGCACATGGGGGAGCTGACGTGGGAAGAGGTCTACCGCGGGTGGAAGTCCACCGACCGTCAGTACTACTGGACGCGCGCCCAGCTCCGGGTCGTGCCCTACGATCCCCGCTACGTGGCGAATCGCGACCGAGAGGCCTTCGAGCTCGCGCGCCAGGGCAACCCGGTCGCGCGGGCCGCGTTGCTGCGGATCGCCCAGCGGGACCCGGACCCGTCACGGCGCGAAGAGGCCAGGCAGGCGCTGGCCAAACTCGAGCCGTTCCTGGCGAGGGACCGGGCCCGGACGAGCTGAGCGTCCGGCTCACGGCTGGGCGGGCAACTCCGGAGGCGGGCATGGTTGGTCTGCCCCTGATCCCCACGACGGTCGTCGGCAGCATGCCGAAACCGTCCTGGCTCGCCGCGAACTGGTACAGCGTCGTCGGTAGCTGGAAGCTCCAGGGGGAGGCGCTGGCTGAAGCGCAGGACGACGCCACCCTCGTCGCCCTGCGGGATCAGGAGGCAGCGGGCATCGACATCGTGTGCGACGGCGAGCAGCGTCGCGGGACTCACTACAGCTACTTCCTCCACCAGCTCGACGGCGTCGACACCGAGCGGCTGGCGCCCAAGGCGATGCGCGCCGGCAAGTTCACCCAGGACGTGCCGCGCGTCGTCGGGCCGATTCGGCTGCGAACTCACCGGACACTCGACGACTACCGTTTCTTGAGACGCCACACGTCGAGACCGATCAAGGCGACCCTCCCCGGTCCCTCGACCCTGGTGGACGGGACCGCGGACGAGCACTACGGCGACGAGCGCGCCCTCGCGCTGGCGTACGCGACGGCGCTCAACGAGGAGATCCGGGGGCTCGCCGCCGCGGGCTGCGAGATGGTCCAGCTCGACGAGCCGGTCTTTACGCGGATCCCGTGGAAGCTGGCGGACTGGGGCGTCGAGGCGCTCGACCGGGCGTTCGACGGGACCGCGGTCACAAGCTGCGTCCACATCTGCTACGGCTACCGGGCGCGGTTGAGGGAGAAGGAGTGGACGTACGGCTACGAGGAGATCTTCCCTCACCTGGCGCGGGCGCGGGTCGCGCAGTACTCGCTGGAGGTGGCCGAGCCGCGTTTCGACGCGGCCGTGCTGGCGAAGCTTCCGGGCAAGATGGTCCAGCTCGGGGTGATCGACGTCGGGACCGACGAGGTCGAGACGCCGGAGACCGTCGCGGCGCGCCTGCAGGCGGCCCTGGCGATCCTCCCGGTCGACCGCTTGCTCGCGGCGCCCGACTGCGGAATGGCCGCGCGGTCGCGCGAGGCCGCGCGCCTCAAGCTCCACGCCCTCGTCCTGGGCACCCAGATTGTTCGACGCGAGCTCGCCGGGCGCGCATGCTGATCCGGATCAGCCCCGCGGAAACAGCCCCCGTCCGGTTCGGCGGGGGGCCCGGGGGGGGCGCGGCGTCAGCGGTAGCAGTGCTCGGGACCGAGACTCCTTTCCGCCCGGAGCCCGTGCTCGGCCCCCCTGACGATGCGACCCGCCCGGACCGCGCCACGCCGGACCGAAGCGCCCCACGCGCCGGGGCATGGAGATGCGCCATGCTCGCCATTCGTAGCCAGCGACTGATCGACGGCACAGGGCGCCCAACCGTTGGGCCGGCGACGGTGCTCGTCGACGGCGAGAGGATCGTCGCTGTGGGTCGGACGCAGGACGTCCCGATTCCCCCGGGGGTGGAGGCGATCGACCTCGGGGACGAAACCCTGCTGCCCGGCCTGATCGACGGCCACGGCCACCTGGTGATCACCCACGACGACCCGCGCACCACCCTGGAGCAGGTCCAGGACCCCGAACCGATCAAATACCTGCGGGCGGTGCGCCACGTGCGGCGCAAGCTGCTCTCCGGCATCACGACCCTGCGGGACATGGCCGAGCACAATTTCATGGACGCCCACATGCGCGACGGGATCGAGCGAGGCTACATCCCGGGTCCCCGCCTGATCACCGCCGGGAAGGGGATCCGGACCTCCCACGGCCACGGGGTGATGGGGACGCCGTGCGACGGCGTGGATGCCGTGCGCGCCGCCGTGCGCGAGAACCTGCATATGGGAGCTGCCTTCATCAAGATCTACATCACCGACGGCCTCTTCCGCGTGTACGCCTCCCAGGGCGTCTCGCACGCGCGTGCGCGCACGATTCCGTGCTACATGTCCGAGGCGGAGATCCGCGCGGCGGTGGACGAGGCCGGCCGCCTCGGCCGACGTGTGGCCGCCCACGCCATGGGGGGCGAGGGGCTCAACCTCGGGCTGGAGGCCGGCATCGCGACCGTGGAGCACGGCTGGTTCCTCGACGAGCGGAACGTGGAACTGATGGTGCAGCACGGGGTCTACCTCGTCGGCACCGTGGGTCTCCTCGCCATGCCGAGCAAGCTGGCCGATGTGGAGGAGCAGCGGCGCCGGGAGGAGAACATCCAGCGGATCAAGGCGGTCGTCCGGGAGTGCCAGTGGCGGGCCATCGAGGCGGGCGTGAAGTACGTGCTGGGCTCTGACGACGCGGGCATCGGGCTCATGGCGGAGGTCCGGCTGCTGTCCGAGTTCGGCATGGCACCGATGGACCTCATCCTCGCCGGAACCAGACACGCCGCCGAGGCCTGCGGCCAGGCCGACACGATCGGCACCCTCGAGCCCGGCAAGCTGGCGGACATCATCTCGGTGCGCGGCGACCCCCTCCGACGCGTCGAGGTCCTGGGGGACGTCCACCTGGTGTTGAAGGCCGGACAGCGCTACGACACCCGGCTGTCCCCCCACTGACGGGCGTGCCGCCCGGCCTGACCGAGGCCGCGCCACGCGGCCGGATTGGGCCGCCTGCCGCGCCGCCCTAGACGACCGCGGAGGCGCCGCCGTCCAGGTTGAGAGCGACGCCGCTCACGTAGCTGGCGCGCTCCGAGGCGAGGAAAGCGATGACGTCGCCGGCCTCTTCGGGCTCGCCTGCCCGTCCCAGGGGACACCCGCGCTGATGCGCCATCTCGCTGTAGAACTGCTCAAGCGTCAACGCGGGATGCTTCCCCCGGGCGGCGTGATACTGCCGGTCGTTCTGCGCGCTCTTGATCGTGCCGATCAGGACGCAGTTCACCAGGATGTTGCTCTTGGCGAACTCCTTGGACAGGACCTTCGTGAGGGCCATGCCGGCTGCCCGGCTGACCGAGGTGGGGGTGGACGCGGTCCAGGGGGTCTTGGCCTGCCAGTTCAGCACGTTGATGATGCGGCCGCCCCCCTGCGCCCGCATGTGGGGGATCGCGAGGCGAGCGCAGCGGATGGCGCCGAAGAGCTTCAGCTCCAGGTCCGCGTGCCACGCGTCGTCGCCCACCGCCTCGAACGCCCCGGCCGCCCCCACGCCTGCGTTGTTCACCAGGATGTCGAGCCTGCCGTACGTCGCGACGACAGTCTGGACCAGGTGCTCGACCTCGCCGGACTTGCTGACGTCGGCGACGACGGGCAGGACGTCTCCGCCCGTAGCGTCCTGGATCTCGCGAGTCGCCCGCTCCAGCACGTCGCGCCGCCGCGCGCAGATCGCCACCTTGGCGCCCTCGCGTGCCAGGGCGCGAGCCGTCGCCTTCCCGATCCCTTCGCTGCCGCCCGTCACGATCGCGACTTTGCCCTTGAGGCCCAGGTCCATGGACGACCTCCTCTGAACCCACGCACCGCACGAGCACGCGCCGGGTCACGGGTAGGCTAGGTCGCGTTCGCAGGGGCTGTCAAGCACGCGACGGCCCCGTTTGCGCGCGACGGCCCGTTTCACCTCGCGCCGAGATGCACGCCGCTCCACCGTGCGCGAGCCGCCCCGGCGGGTCCTGCGCCCCGCCGGCGGACCCGCCGCACTTGCGGCGAGGCGCGCAATGGGCGTACAGTCCACGTCTCGGAGGACGAGCATGACGGAGGGCGCATCGCCCGGGCTCGCGTTCGTCGGTGCCGGCTCGCTCGGGCAGGCATTCACCGCGTTGATCGCCGCGAGCGGTCAAGTCGTGACGCTCCTCGCGACCCCGACCACCGCGGCGCGTCTTCTCGCAGCCGGACGCGTCCGGCTCCGCGGAGTGGTCAGCCTGGAGACGGTGGTGGCCGCCGCGCCGGCGGCACCCGGGACGGTCGGGGTCACGGCCGACCCGGCGCGGCTGCCGGCCGGCACGGGCGTGCTCTTCGCCACCAAGGGCTACCAGCTCCGCGCCGCAATCGAGGGGGTCCGCGCCGTCTGGCCGGATGCCCATGACACCGGGGCCTGGGTCGGGGGCCTCCAGAACGGCGTCCTCAAAGACGACCTCCTGACCCAGGCCTTCGGGTCGGATTGGGTCGTCGGCGCCGCGACGATCCTGGGGGGCCAGCGCGAGCCGGACGGGCAGATCACCGTCACCAGCCTGGGGGCCACTTACTTGGGAGAGCTGGCGGGTGGGATCTCCACCCGCACCACTGCCGCTGCGAAGCTCTTGCGCAAGGCGGGCATCCCCGCGGAGGCATCGGCCGACATCCGCAGCGTGCTCTGGTCCAAGGCGTGTAACGCCGCAGGCATCTTCGGCGTGTCGGTCCTGACCCGCGCCAGCATCCCGCGGCTCTTCCGCGCCCCCGACCTCACGCGCGCGTACCTCTCCCTCGTCCGCGAGGCCGAGAGCGTCGCCGCCGCCTGCGGCGTCAGGGTGGGAGACTACGTCAACTTTCCGATCCGGACCTACGTGGACCGGCCCGACGAGGAGACAATCCGCGCGCTGTCCGGCGCTCCGTCCGGCACCTCGACGGGAGGGGTCGAGACTCTCCCGTCGATGACCCAAGACCTCCTCGCCGGCCGCGCGCTCGAGGTGGACGAGGTGCTCTCGGACCTCGTGGACCGCGCCGACCGCGCAGGTGTCCCCGTGCCGCGCCTCACGCTCGTCCGAAACCTGATCCGGGGTATCGACCCGGATCGGCACCCGCCGGGGTGACCTCCGGAGGGCACGGGCAGACGGGTGCTCCGATGGCCGAAGGGCCGATCCGGGCCGTTCCCGTGAAGTCGGCGCGCGACTGCCCAGGGCGCCGGCCGCAGCGTGCTCCGCGCCGCCGGGAGGTTGTCGCCGCCTACCTGCTCACCCTGCCGGCCTTCCTCTTGGTCCTCGGCGTGCTGGCGTACCCCGTAGCCTGGCAGGGATGGGTCAGCGTCACGAACCACTCGGTCTATCTGGACGGTCCGCCCGCCTTCGTCGGCCTCGACAACTACCGACGCCTCCTGGGCGACGGCGAGTACTGGAGGGCAGCGGCCCACACCGCTGCCTATTTCGTGATCACGACCATCGCCAAGCTCGTCGTGGGGGTGGCCCTCGCCCTCCTCCTGGCGCGGCCGTTCCCGGGCCGGGCGCTCGCTTTCCTCGCAGTGTTCCTGCCCTGGGCCTACCCGGGGGGCGTCACCATCATCGGGTGGTACTGGACCCTCAACCCCCCGCTCATCGCGCCGCACAGCCTGCTCTTGGGCCGCCTCAAGTGGGCCGTGGACGGCTGGCTCGGCTTCGGCGCCTACGACTTCTTGAGCGTCGTCCTGTTCAACGTCTGGCGCGGGGGTTCCTTCACTGCCGTCTTCCTCCTCGCTGGCCTCAACGCGATCCCGCAGGAGCTCTTCGACTCCGCGGCGCTGGAGTGCAAGGCGGGCTGGCGCCGCTTCTGGCTCGTGACGGTACCGCTCCTCAAGCGCTTCCTGGCCCTGGCGGTGTTCCTCTCCCTGACGACCGCGTTCGCCGATTTGGCCAACATCTGGGTGCTCACCGGGGGACGGATCATGTTCCCGATCATCGGGACGCACGCGTACTGGCTCGCGGTGAAGGGCGGCCAGTTCGGCGCGGCGGCCGCCGTCTCGCTGAGCCTGGTCCCGCCCCTGGTCCTCGCCCTGGTCCTGCTCTTCCGCCTCTTCGATCCGCCCAAGGAGGAGCCCGCATGAGCTGGAAGCGGCGCGGGCGAAACGTCGCTCACGGATGCCTGCTCCTGCTCGCAGTCTGCTACAGCCTGCTTCCCATCTACTTCATGTTCATCCAGTCGCTCAAGACGGCCGAGGAGGACGTGGTCGGACACCCGCTGATTGTGACCCGGCCCACCCTCGAGAACTACCGGCACCTGTTCGAGCCGGACCCGGAGTCCGAGTTCCTCGTCCGGCCACCGGTCGCCTTCCCGGTCTGGGTCCAGAACACGGTCGTCGTCTTCGGCGCCTCCCTGGCGCTGACCCTCGCCTTGAGCCTCCTGGCGGCCTACGGCCTGGGACGCCTCCGGCCGCCCGGCTGGCGGTGGTCCCGGCGGCTCCTCTTCGCGACCTATGTGGTCCCCCACACCCTCCTGTTCGTGCCGCTCTACGAGCTGGCCGTGCGCTTCGGCCTGGACAATAGCCAGCTCGCCCTCGTCATCGTCTACCCGATGCTATCCATGCCGTTCTGCGTCTGGATCCTCTCGGCCTTCTTCCAGACCCTGCCGCGGGAGATCGAGGAATCGGCCTACATCGAGGGCGCCTCCCGGGTCGCGGCCTTCCTCCACATCGTCCTGCCGATGAGCCGGCCGGTCCTGGTCGCGGCGGGGCTCTTCACGCTCGGCACCATCTCGAGCGACATCGTGTTCGCGTCGATCCTGCTGCACAGCTCGGAGATCCAGACCGTGGTGGCAGGGCTCGGCGCGATGGACGTGAGCCTGGAGGAGCTGACCGTGCTCGCCGGCATCAACCTCGCCGGGATCCCCCTGATCCTGCTCAGCGCCCTCTTCGCGCGGGGGTACGTGCGAGGCCTCACGGCAGCCATGGTGGAAGGGGCGTGAGGCGGGCGCTGCGGCGGCCGGCCGCGGCCCTCCCGAGGCTCTTGACAGGAGCGGGCGTCCCGGCTGATCCTGGGCGCGGCCTCTCCTTCGGCCCGGGCGCGGGACCCGCGCCGGCTGGCCGACGGCACGGCCGATCCGACACCCGCCAGGGCCGCGTAACATAGTCGGCGACGGCGGCTTCCGTGCCGCCGTCCGGACCGAAGCGGGGGGACAAACCAGGGGGGCGTCCCGATGGCACAGGTGGTGCTCAAGGAGCTGAACAAGAAATTCGACGAGGTGGTCGCGGTCCGCGACGTGAACCTCACGATCAAGGACCAGGAGTTCGTCGTGCTCGTCGGCCCGTCGGGCTGCGGCAAGTCCACCACCCTCCGGATGATCGCGGGCCTCGAGGAGATCACCTCGGGGGAGATCTACATCGGCGAGCGCCTGGTCAACGACCTGCCGCCCAAGGACCGGGACATCGCCATGGTCTTCCAGAACTACGCCCTCTACCCCCACATGACTGTGTACGACAACATGGCGTTCGGGCTGAAGATGCGGAAGTTCCCGAAGCCGGAGATCGAGAAGCGGGTCCGCGAGGCCGCCCAGATGCTCGGGATCCAGGAGCTGCTGCACCGGAAGCCCCGCCAGCTCTCCGGCGGCCAGCGCCAGCGCGTGGCGGTGGGCCGCGCCATCGTGCGGCACCCCCAGGTCTTCCTCTTCGACGAGCCGCTCTCGAACCTCGACGCGAAGCTGCGCGTCCAGATGCGGGTGGAGCTCAAGCGGCTGCACGAGCGCCTCGAGACGACGGCGATCTACGTCACCCACGACCAGGTCGAGGCGATGACGCTCGGCGATCGGGTCGTGGTCATGAAGGACGGCCTCGTCCAGCAGGTGGGCGACCCGCTCGGCATCTACTCGAAGCCGCGCAACAAGTTCGTCGCCGGGTTCATCGGCTCGCCGGCGATGAACTTCCTCGACTGCACCGTGACGGGCGACGGCGAGCTGGCGGTCGAGTCGCCAGGGCTGCGGGTCACCGTGCCCCCGGCCCAGAAGGCCGCGCTCGGGCGCTTCCGCAGCAAGACCGTCACCCTCGGCGTCCGCCCGGAGGACATCCGCGAGGGCGCCGGCGACGACCCGAAGGGCTACCGGATCGACGCCGTCGTCGAGGTGGTCGAGCCCCTGGGCAACGAGATCCTGCTCGACGTCAAGGTCGGCCCGCACCCGCTCGTCGCCCGCGTCCCCCCGACCTCGCGGGTCCGGCTGCACGAGCAGATCTCGCTCACGCTCAACGCCGACCAGCTCCACTTCTTCGACACGCAGACGGAGCAGGCGATCGAGTGACCGTGGGCCCGGCTGGGGGGCCGACGGCCCTCCCGGCAAAGCCGGGCCGTTCGCCCTCCGGCGAACGGATCGGGCGTGCCTCCCCCCGAGCTATACGCCGCTCGCGTTCCACGACGCCGGCCGAATGACACGCCGCCGCCCTGTCGTCGTCCTGCTCGGCCTCCTCCTCACGCTCGCCGCGATCGGCCCGCCCCTCCCGGCGGCCGAGCCGATCGTCGTCGGGGAGATCAACCCCCGGACCGGCGTCCTCGCCGCCCAGGGCCTCGCGGTCGCCCACGGGATCCAGATCGCGGTCGAGGAGGTCAACGCGCGGGGAGGCGTCGCCGGGCGGCCGATCCGCCTCCTCGAGCGGGACGACGAGGGCAAGCCGGACCGCGCCATCGCCGCGGCCGAGGAGCTGACCGCCCGCCGCCAGGTGGCAGCCCTCCTCGGCGGGTACGTGGACAGCCTGGTCGGCCCCGTCAGCGAGGTCGCCGAGCGCGCGCGGACCCCGTACCTCGCCACGGCGTCGCTCGATGAGCGGCTCACGCAGCGCGGCTACCGGTACTTCTTCCGGGTGTCGAGCCTCCGCCCCTACGTCACGGTGACGGTGGGCCTGCTCCGCGAGGTGATCCGCCCCGCGCGCGTCGCGATCCTCTACTCGCCGACGCCGGGGGCGAGCCAGCTCGCCGCGCAGCAGCGCGACGCCCTGACCGCCGCCTCCATCCGGGTCACGCTCTTCGAGCCGTTCGCCCCGGGGCTCTCCGACTTCACCCCGCTCCTCGCCAAAGTGCGCGACCGGGATGCGGAGGTCCTGCTCTCGAACGCCTTCTTCGCGGACCACCTCCTCGTCGTCCGGCAGATGGCCCAGGGCGGGATCCGTCTCCGGGGGTTCCTCGGAGCGTTCGGCCTCGAGTTCCCGGGGGTGGTCCGGGAGCTGGGGGCAGCGGCCGAGGGGCTTCTGGGGACGACGACCTGGCAGCCCGGCGTGTTCGTCCCCGCGGCCCTGGACGAATCGCGCGCCTTCGTCGCCGCGTACCGGACCCGCTTCGGCCAGGAGCCCGTGCCGCTCAGCATGCACGGCTACGGAGCGGCGCGGGCCCTGTTCGCCGCGATGACCGGGGCGCTCCGCGAGGGCCGGCGGCCGGCCGGGGAGCCGCTCCGCGAGGCCCTCGCCCGGGTGGACGTCGAGACGCCGCTCGGCCGGATCAAGTTCGACCCGAACGGCGACCCGCGCTTCTACGAGCGGGTCGTGGTCCAGATCCAGGGCGGCCGCCACGTCGTGGTCTACCCGCCGGGCGCGGCCACCGCGCGCCTCGTCTACCCCCGGCCGTAGGCCGCGAGGATTGACCCTCCTCGCCCTCTCCCCCGGCGGAGGAGAGGGGTGTCACAGATGTCGCTGACGACACTCGCGCAAGCGGTCGCGGCGGGGCTCGCGAACGGGGCCTTCTACGCCTTCCTGGCGCTCTCGTTCGCCGCCATCCTCGCGCTGACGCGCGCGCTCAACCTCGCGCACGGCGAGCTGGTCATCCTGGGCGGCTACGTGGGGTACGCGGCGAGCCGGGCCTGGGGACTGCCGCCGCTCCTCCTCGTCCCGCTCGCGGCGCTGGCGCTCGTCCCGCTGGGGCTCGTCTGGCAGCTCCTCCTCGCCCGCGTGCGCGAGCCGGTCGAGCTGAACAGCCTCGTCCTGACGTTCGGGCTGTCGCTCCTCCTCCAGAACGCGATGCTCGGGACGTGGTCTGCCGACTACCGCCTGCTCGCGGCCGGGCCCGAGGCCCCGGCGTGGCTCGGCCTCTCGCCGGCCCGGGCTGCCGCGGGGATCGTGGGGCTCGGCACCATCGGCCTCCTCCAGCTCCTCCTGACACGCACGCAGTGGGGCGCGGCGCTCCGCGCCACGAGCCGCGACGCCGAGACGGCCGCCCTCATGGGGGTGAACGTGGACCGCGTGAGCGCCGTCGGCTTCGCCGCGGCCGCCGCGATCGCGGGCGCCGGCGGCGTGCTCTTCGCCGGCTTCCACTACCTGCACCCGGCCGCGGGCGTCGAGCTGACGCTCCTCGGCGTGACGCTCGCGATCCTCGGAGGGGTGGGGCGGCTGACGGGGCTGCTCTGGGGCGGGCTGCTCGTCGGCCTCGCCGAGTCGCTCACCCTCGTCTGGGCCGGGACGCGCTGGCGGGAGCTGGTCGTGGCGGCCCTGCTCTTCGGCGTCCTCCTCGTCCGCTCGCGCGGCGTGGGCGCCGGCCGGGGCGACCATTGAGACATCCCACGCTCGCGGCGGCCCTCGGCGTGGCGCTCGTCTTCCCGCCGCTCGTCGCCTTCGACCCCTACCTCCTCTACCTCCTCGGGTCCGCCTTCCTCTGGGCCGCTCTCGCGAGCGCCTGGAGCCTCACCGCCTACGCCGGGCAGATCTCGTTCGGCCACGCCGCCTACTTCGGGGCCGGCGCCTACGCGAGCGCGCTCCTTGCCCAGGCCGCGGGGTGGAACCCGTGGCTCGGCGTGGCCGGCGCCGCCCTGGCCGGCGCTGCCGTCGCGGTGCCGATCGGGCTCGCGACACACCGGCTCCGCGGCGCTTACCTCGCCCTGGCCACGCTCGCCTACGCGGAGGGCTGCCGGGTCCTCGCGCTGAACTGGACCGGTCTCACCGGAGGCGGGGCGGGCCTGATCGGGATCCCTCCCCTCCCCGCACTCCCGATGGGGCTCCCCCTCGAGCTCACCCGGGAGCGCGCCGGGGGGTACTACTTGGCGCTGGGTCTGCTGCTCGTCGCCCTCGGCGTCTTCGCCGGGCTCCGCCGCTCGCCGATCGGGCTCGCGTGGGCGGCCATCCGCGAGCGCGAGCAGCGTGCCCAGCTCCTCGGCGTCGCGCCGGCGCCGTACAAGGTGCTCGCGTTCGTCTGCTCCGGCGCGCTCACCGGCATCGGGGGCGCCCTCTACGCGCACGCCGTGCGCTTCCTCGAGCCCGACCTCGCGTTCAGCCGGGGGGTCTCGATCCTGCCCCTCGTGATGGCGACCTTCGGTGGGGTGCACACGCTCCTCGGGCCGCCGGCGGGGGCGGTGCTGCTCTACCTCGGCTCGGAGCTCCTGCTCCAGCCGACGCTGCCGCGCCTGCATCAGCTCCCGTACGCGCTCGCGCTGATCCTCGTCGTCCTGTGCCTCCCGCGCGGGCTCGCGGGCCTCGCCCGTCGCGAGTGATGCCGCCGCTCCTCGAGCTCGATCGCGTGACCAAGCGCTACGGCGGGCTCCACGCCCTCCGGCAGGTGAGCTTCGCCGTCGAGGAACGCGCCCTGGTCGCCCTGCTCGGGCCGAACGGCGCCGGGAAGACCACGGTCTTCGACATCACCAGCGGCCTCGTGCGCCCGACGGCGGGCGCGGTGCGGTTCGAGGGCGCGTCCCTCGTGGGCCTGTCGCCACACCGGGTCGCGGCCCTCGGCATCGGCCGCACCTTCCAGGTCGCCCGGCTGTTCCCCGCGCTCCCGGTCCTGGACAACGTCCTGGTCGGCGTGACCTTCGGGCGCAGGCGTCGCCGGGGCGCGGACGCCCGGCGGCACGCCGAGCGCCTGCTCGAGGTCGTGGGCCTCCACGACAAGGCTGCGACGCCCGCGCGGGCGCTCTCGCTCGGGGAGCAGAAGCGGCTCGAGCTGGCCTGCGCGCTCGGGCCGGAGCCGCGGCTCCTGCTCCTCGACGAGCTGGCGTCCGGGCTGCCGCCCCGCGGCCGGCAGGAGGTCGTCCGCTTCTACGGCCGCCTTCGGGAGCGGGGGCTCACCGTCATCGCCATCGAGCACTCGTTCAGCGTCCTGCTCGAAGTGGCCGACCGGGTCTTGCTCCTCGACCAGGGCGAGCTCATGGCCGACGGGCCGACGCGCGAGGTGCTGGCCTCCCCGCAGGTGGCGCAGGCGTACTTCGGCGAGGAGGACGGCGAGTGACCGCCGCGGGTGGCGCCGGGCGAGCCGCAGAGCGCCCGCGCGACGTGGGACCCCTTCGGCTTCCTGCCGCGATTCGGCGAATCGCGGCAGGAGCTGAACGGGTGACGAGCGCGGGCGCGGCTGCCGGCGAGCCCGGCGACAGGACCCGCGGCGGTCTTCTCCTCCTGGGCGTCCTGGTCGCGCTCTCGTCTGCGCCGGCCGCGGCCGAGGAGCCCCGCGTCCACGTCGTCGATCCGGGGCGGAGCGAGATCCGCTTCCACGCCTCCTCGCGCCTCATGGACGCCGACGGCAGCTTCCACCGCTTCCGCGGCGAGGTCGGCTTCGACGAGGGCCGCCCCGAGGCGGTGTCGGCCCGGGTCACGGTCGAGGTCGCGTCGATCGACACGGGGATCCGGATGCGCGACGACCACCTCCGGAGCGAGGACTTCTTCCACGCCGAGCGTCACCCGACGGCCACCTTCGTCGTCGCGACGGTGAGCCGGGATGGGGAGCGATGGGTGGTCATCGGCCAGCTCACGATCCGCGGGGTCACGCGGCCCTTGTCCCTCCCCGTGACCGTGAGCCACGCCGGCGCGGAGCTCCGGATCCGGGGCGAGTTCACCGTGAACCGCCAGGCGTTCGGCATCACCTACCGGAGCTTCCTGAACCCGATCCGCGACGAGGTGAGGGTATGGTTCGACCTCGTCGCGTCTCCCGGATGAGCGCGGTCGCGGCTCCCCCTCTCCTCGCCGTCGAACGCGTGAGCGTCGGGTACGACGCCGCGCTCGTCCTCCGTGGCGCGAGCCTCGAGGTGCGGCGCAGGGAGTTCGTGGCGCTGCTCGGCCCGAGCGGCGCGGGCAAGACGACGCTCCTCCGCGCCATCGTGGGCCTCCTGCCGATCCGGGACGGCGCGATCCGGCTCGAGGCGATGCGGCTCGACGGCCTCGCGCCCTACCGCATCGCCGCGCTCGGCGTCACCGCCATTCCCGAGGGGCGGCGGCTCTTCGACGAGCTGACCGTCCGCGAGAACCTGCTCCTCGGCGCGTACCTGCCGGCGGCGCGCCGCCACGCCGCGGAGACGCTCGCCCTCGTCGAGCGTCTGTTCCCGACGCTGGGCGAGCGCGCCCGGGACCCCGCGGCCGTCCTCTCCGGCGGCGAGCAGCAGATGGTCGCCCTGGGCCGCGGCCTGATGGCCCGCCCCCGGCTCCTCCTGCTCGACGATCCGTTCCTCGGCCTGGCCAAGCCGCTGATCCGCCGCTTCTGTGCGGCGCTCCGCGAGCTGACCGACGCGTGGGGACTGACCATCCTCGCGGCCGGGCAGCACGTCCGGCGGCTGCTCCGGCTCGCCCATCGCGGCTACCTCCTGGACGAGGGCCGGGTGATGGCGGAGGGCCCGGGAGCTGCGCTCCTCGAGGACCCGCGCGTCCGCCGCACGTTGCTCGAGCTCCCGCCGTGACACGGGGCCTCGCCTGGGGCGGCGCGGCGGCGCTGGGGCTCGCCGGCGCCATCGCCGCCGTGGCCCTGGCTCCCTCCCCGCCGGGCCCGCCCGGCCCGGAGCCGGGGCGCGCCCTGTACCGGAGCCACTGCGCGACCTGCCACGGCGCCGACGGCCGGGGCGGATCGTGGCGCGCACGGCTGCTCTTCCTCCGGCCCGGCGACCTGGCCGACCCTGGGGCAACGCTCGAGGAGCCCTATCTCACCGAGATCATCCGCCGCGGCGGCGCCGACTTCGGCAAGCCCGGGATGCCCTCCTTCGGCTTCACCCTGAGCGAGGCCGACATCCGGGGGCTGGTGGCCTACGTGCGGGCGCTCTCCGTCCCCCCGCGCACGCCGACGCCGTGAGGTCGGGACTCCGGGAGTTTGCCGAGAGACGGACGAGCGCCCGGCTCGGCATGTGGACGCCGCTGCTTCCCCGGCGCGTCCAGGTGGGTGCCCCGGCGCTTCGGCTCCTGAGGGGAAGCTCCCCGCCTTTCGGGATTGGCCCGCCGGGCGCCGCGGAGTATCATCGAGGACGCCTGTGCCCGAGCGGCCGACGACCCATCTCCGCGCCCTCGCCGAGCCGATCTGGCGCGCCCAGCACGAGCACCCGTTCGTCCGGGGGATCGGAGACGGCACCCTCGACCCCGAGCGGTTCAAGCACTGGGTCCGCCAGGACTACCTCTTCCTCGTCGAGTACTGCCGCCTGTTCGCCCTGGCCGCCTGCCGCGCGCCCGACCTCGCCACCCTCCGGCGCTTCGCCGAGCTCCTGCAGGCCACGGCCACCACGGAGATGGACCTCCACCGCGCCTACGCCCGCGAGTTCGGGATCTCCGAGGCCGAGCTCGAGCGGGAGCGGATGGCGCCGACCACCCGCGCCTACACCGACTTCCTCCTGCGCGTGGCGGCGACCGGGGAGTTCGCCGAGCTGGCCGCGGCGCTCCTCCCCTGCATGTGGGGCTTCGCCGAGCTCGGCCAGGCCCTCCGGGCCCGCGGGCTCCCCGCCGACCCGCGCTACGCGAAGTGGATCGAGATGTACGCGGCACCGGAGTTCGCCGCGCTGGCCGAGTGGTGCCGGGGCCTCGTGGACGACCTGACGGAGGGGGCCCCGGCGGGCCTCCGCCAGCGCGTCGAGACCGCGTTCGTGACCTCCAGCCGCTACGAGTATCTCTTCTGGGAGATGGCGTGGCGGCTCGAGCGCTGGCCGGTCTGACCTTCCCCCGAGGAGGCGACACGAGCGGTGACGGTCGAGCGTCACGACCGGCAACCGATGGAGAGACCGTGAGGAGTGAGCCGGAAGGCCGGGCATAGGTGGCACGGCCATGGGGTGGGTGGCCTCGGGTCCTGGGCGTCGCGGCGCTGGCGAGCGGCGCGGCCCTCGTCACACACATCGTCTCCGGGGTCTCCCTCCGGCTGGCGCTGGGCCTGGCCGCGGGCATCGTGGGCCTGGCGGTCTGGCTCGTCTGGCGACGCGCCGTGCCGGAGGGCCGTGCGGTGGTGGCCCGGCGGACGCGCGTCGGGCTCGGGTTCGCCGCGACCGTCGCGTACGATCTGGCGCGCTTCCTGCTCTCCCGCTGGGATCCCTCCCCGTACGACCCGTTCGAGGCGATCTGGGCGTTCGGGGTCCGGCTCGCCGGCGCGACCGCGCCGCCTGGGCTCGTCTACACCGCGGGTGCCGTGTTCCACCTCGTCAACGGGCTCTCCTTCGGCGTGGCCTTCTGCCTCCTGGTCGCCCGGCCCGGGGTCCTGGTCGGGATCCTCTGGGGCTTCGGCCTCGAGCTGTTCCAGCTCTCGCTCTACCCCGGGTGGCTCGACATCCGCTTCTATCGCGAGTTCGTCCAGATCTCCGTCCTCGCGCACGCGGTCTACGGCCTCGCGCTGGGTCTCGGCTGCCGGCAGGCGCTCGGCCGCGCAGAAGGGAGGACCGGACGTCGCTGACGTGACCACCGCACCCCGGTCGGCGGACGGCGCCAGCGGATCGCACCGCTGACGCGCCGCTGGCGCCAGGCGCAGCCGGGCCGACCGGGGCGCGCGCAACGGCTCGAGATCCACAGTCGGCGACTACAAGGTGGAGCTCTACCTCGACGATCGGCTCGTCCTGACGCTCCCGTTCCAGGTGGCGCCCTGAGCGGGACCGGGCCGGTCCCGTCGTCCCGGGTCGGGTCCCCGGACCCCTCGCGGCGCGCGTCAGAGTCGGCTATCCTGGCGTGGGCCGTCCCGCCCGGCGCCCCGGGCGTTCGGCGCGGGGTGGCCGTGGCGGCCGGGACCACGGGCGCCACAAACTCCTGGGCTCGCTCCGTCCTCGCGCACGCGGTCCACGGCTGCGCGCCGGGTCTCGGTTGCCGCTACGCGCTCGAGAACGCGGAAGGGAGGACCGGACGTGGCTGACGTCACCAGCGCACCCCCCGAGACACCCGGCGGCCGGCCGCCGGACCCGCTGACCCGCCTCTGGTGCGTCCGGCTCCCCCGCGCGCTGGACCCGTGGGCGCCGCCGCTCGCCGACGCGGTGGCGGACGGCACCTGGACGGCCGCCTGGCCCGGCGTGGCGGCGCTGGCCCCGCTGGCCGCGCTCGCCGTGGGGTTCCTGGCGCCGCTCGTCTGGCCCGGGATCAGGCACATCTATTCCGAGTCGCTCACCTTCCTGATGCTCGTCGCCGCCGCCGCCATCCTGAGCGCGCCGCTCGGCGTCGGACTTCTCGCCGGGTACATCGGCGGGGTGATGGTGTTCGGGACCGAGACCTCCTACTACGCCTTCACGCGGGCTCCGCTGGGCCGGACCGGGAGCCTCCTGATCGCCTACATGCTGCTCGCCCTCCCGGCCGTGACGCTGCCCCAGCTCGGGCGCCGGATGGCCGACGAGCTGGCGCTCCTCATCCCATCGTCTGAGGAGCTCCGGCGTGTCGCTCGCGCGGCGCTCTACGCCCTCACGGCCGCGCTACTGGTCTTCCTCTGGTGTCAGGCGACGGTCGTGCTGATCCGCCCGGTGTTCACGTGGGTGCGGGGCTCGCCGACGGTCGCGGCCGTCCAGAACGTTCAGGTGTACTGGCCCTGGCTCGTCGTCACGGCCGTCATGGCGGTCATCGCACCTGGGACGGCCGGGACGCGGCCGGCCGCCCGGTCGCCGGCCGGCAGCCCGCCCGCGTCCGCGTCGGCTACCTCTACGCCGCGTCGTTCCCGCGACCCGAGCTGACGCGCTGGCAGGAGTGGACGAGGAGCCTCGGGACCTGGGACGCCCGGGCCCTCGGCCTGGGCGGCTGGAGCCTCACCGTTCACCACGCGTGGGACCCGAGCGGCCGGATCCTCTACCTCGGCGACGGCGGCCGCCGGAGCGGCCTCGCTCCGGACGGCGGGAACGGCCCCGGGCGGGGCGACGTCCGGCTCACCGACGAGGATGCCAGCCAGGTCTTCGTCTTCGAGGCGTCGGGGCGGCACCTCCGCACTCTCGACGCGCTGACGGGCCTCCTCCTCTTCCGCTTCGAGTACGACGCGGCCGGGCGCCTCGCGACCGTCGTGGACCTGGCCGGCAACGCCACGCGCGTCGAGCGCGACGCGGCGGGCATGCCGATCGCCCTCGTCGCGCCGTTCGGGCAGCGGACGACGGTCGGGCTGGAGGCCCAAGGGTACCTGGCCCGCGTCGCCAACCCCGCCGGTGAGGCGTGCGAGCTCGCGTATGCGGACGGCGGCCTCCTGGTCGGAGCCACGGACCCCCGCGGCCACCGCGCGCGCTTCCGCTACGACGACGGCGGCTACCTGATCGAGCACACCGACCCGGCGGGCGGCGTCGTCCGACTCCACCGCGCCCGCACGGAGCACGGGTTCCGCGTGACGCGGATCAGCGCGGCCGAGCAGGAGTCCACCCACGCCGTGGAGCGGTTGCCCTCGGGAGAGGACCGTCGGGTGAACAAGTGGTGTGGGAGCGGTCCGATCGTGGCCGTCACCGCTCGGAACGGCCGCCGCACGATCACCTATCCGGACGGCACGTCGGCCACTCTCGAGGTCGAGCCGGACCCCCGCTTCGGCGCCCACGCGCTGCTCGTGCGGCAGGCCGTCGTCAAGACCCCCGGAGGGCTCGCCCGCACCACCACGACGAGGCGCCGGATCGCCCTCGCCGATCCCCGGAACCCCCTCAGCCTCACGAGTCAGACCGAGACCGAAAGCATCAACGGCCGCGAGTACACGACGACCTTCGATGCGGCGCGGCGGCAGATCACCGAGACGACGCCCGCGGGCCGCCGGTGCGTCGTGACGCTCGACGAGCGCGGGCTCGTGGTGCGGGTGGAAACTCCCGGGCTCGCCCCGATGGCCTACCGGTACGACGCCCACGGCCACCCGACGACGATGGAGTGGGGCTCGCGCCGCGTGGGTCTGAGCTACGATGCGCAGGGGCGTCCCAGCGCGCTCACCCACCTCGACGGCAGCACCTACCGCTTCGTGTACGACGGCGCCGGGCGGGTCGTCCAGGTCACGCTGCCCAGCGGTCGGCTCCGCCGCTTCGCCTACGACCCGAGCGGCAACCTGAGCCAGCTCACCATGCCGGGCGGCGCGGTGCACCGCTTCGAGCGCAACGCCGTCAACCTGGAGGCGAGCTACGCCGCGCCCGACGGCGGCACGCTCGCCAAGAGCTACGACCGCGATCGGCGGCTGACGAGCGTGACCCTGCCTGGGAACCGGACGCTCACCCTGAGCTACCCCGACTCCGGGGCGCTCGCGCGCGAGCAATACGCCGAAGCCACGCGGGAGTTCACCTACCACCCGGCGAGCCGCCGGCTCACCGCGCTGAGCCGCGTCCCGGCGGGGGGCGGACCGCCCCAGCGGCTCGCCCTTGCGTGGGACGGGTTCCTCCTCACGGAGATCGCGTGGAGCGGAGCGGTCACCGGCCGGTACCGGTACCGGTACGACAGGGACCACCGGCTCAGCGGGGTGACCCTGGACGGCGGCCCCGAGATGGCGCTCCGCCGCGACGCCGACGGCCAGCTCACGGGCCTCGGGCCCTTCACCATCGCGCGGGAGGGTCCCGACGGCGCGCCGAGCGGGATCAGCGGCGGAGCGCTGGCGATCGCCATCGACTACGACGACCTCGGCCGGATCCGGGCCCGCAGCCACCGCGCGAACGGACGCGAGGTCTATCGGATCGAGCTGGCCCATGACACGATCGGTCGGATCACGGAGAAGCGCGAGACGGTGCCGGGGAGCGCGGCAGCCCACGGCTACGCCTACGACGCGGACGGCCAGCTCGTGGAGGTCCGGCGGGACGGGACGACGGTCGAGCGCTACGCGTACGACGCGAACGGCAACCGGACCTCGCGCCAGGTCGAGGCGGGGCCCACCGAGGCCGCCGGGTACGCCGAGGACGACCGCCTGGTCGAGCGCGGCGGCGTCCCCTACCGATTCGATCCCGCGGGCTTCCTGCTCGCGCGCGGAGGCGACGCCTTCGCCTACAGCGCGCGCGGCGAGCTGCTCGAGGCCCGCCTCGCCGACGGCCGGATGGTGACGTACGGCTACGACGCGACGGGGCGACGGGTCTCGCGGGCCGACGGCGCGGACACCTGGGGCTACCTCTACGGCAACCCGGCGAAGCGCTTCCAGGTGACGGCCGTCCGCGCGCCCTCGGGCGCGCTCGACGTCTACTGGTACGATGCCGTCGGCTGCCTCGTCGCCATCCAGCGCGGCGAGGCATGGTACTACGTCGCGACCGACCACGTGGGGACGCCGCGGGTCGTCTGGGATGCGGAGGGGACGCCCGTCAAGGTCCTCGCCCACGACAGCTTCGGCCATCCGACCGCCGACAGCAATCCCGACTTCCCCCTCGCGGTGGGCTTCGCCGGCGGTCTCGCCGACCCCGCCACGGGCCTCGTGCGCTTCGGGCTCAGGGACTACGAGCCGGCCGCCGGCCGCTGGACGGCGAAGGACCCGATCGGCTTCGACGGGTCCGATCCGAACCTCTACGGCTACGTCCGGAACGACCCGGTGAACTTCGTGGACCCGACGGGGCTCCAGGAGGAAGCAGCCGGAACGGAGCCGTCAGGTGGAACGGGGTCGGGGGGGATCAACGTCCTCGGAAGGGAACCGGGGACCTCGGGGATCGAGTGGAAGGAGCCCTCACCCGGAGGGCTCGACGACCCGAACTGGTCACCGGGGCAGCCCTCGCGACCGGGCGAAGGCAACTGGAGGCACACCCACGGCTCCGACGCCCCGAAGGAGCCCGGCTACGACCTGTACAGGCCCTACAGCCGGCGCCGACGGGGAGGCGCCGGCCGCGTGGACTTCTGCGTCGGGTTCGGCCGCCCGGGTTCCCCGACCGACCCACGCCCGAACCCCTCGGGAGGCGGCCACACCGGCGCCGACCACGGCGACCCGGTCGGCGGCCCCACCGGGGGCGTCACCGGGCAGGGCGGCGGCACGGTCCGATTCTGACGGCCTCGCGGGGCCTCAGCGCCCGAGGCCGGTCTCCGAGCGCACCTTCTCCCGGCACTCCGGGCAGATGCCGTGGCTGGGTGAATCGCTACAGGACGCCCCGCTCCCGCAGGGCGGTCAGCTCCGAGGCCGAGAGGCCCAGGTAGCGCGTGTAGATCGCCGCATTGTCCGCGCCCACCGGGCGGCAGGCCCACTTGAGCCGCGGCGGCGTCCGGGACATCTTCCACGGCGGCGCCTGGAGGAGCAGCTCCCCGTAATGGGCGTCCTCCACCTTCTGGAAGGCGCCGCGCTCCCACCAGTGGGGCTCCCCGAGCGTGTCCTTCGGCGTGTTGACCTTCGCCGTCGCGACGGTGCCGGGGCCCCGTTTGTTGAGCATGTAGTCCATCACGCGCTCGAGGACCTCCTGCGAGGTGAGCCCCGACGACCAGGCCTCGAGCTCCCGGTGGATCTCCGGCTGCTTGTCGGCGGCGGTGCGGTCGCGGACCGTGGGGAAGCGCTCCCGGAGCTCCGGGCGACCCATGATGTTCGTGAGGCCCGTCCAGTTCACGTCCGAGAACCCGGCGATGAACGAGTACCCGTCCTTCGTCCGGATCAGCGTGTACGGGAACACCGAGATGTTGTACGCCCCCGTCCGCTCCCAGACCTGCCGGTGGGAGTGGTACCAGTGGAGCGCGTAGTCCGTCATCCGCGCCTCGCCCTCCGCGGGCGAGACGTCGCAGAGCTGCCCCTGCCCGGACGTCGCGCGCCAGGCCAGCGCCGTGAGCGCGGCGAAGGCCGCCCAGGCGCCCCCGAAGTGCCACGCGGCCCAGGACCCCTGCCGGGTCGGGACGGCGTGGGGCGCGGGGCCATCGGACCCCTCCGGTTCCCCGGTGATGTAGACCACGCCCGAGAGGGCCTGGTCGGTGACGTCGTGATCGGGGATCGGCGAGGCGGCCCGCGGGCCGAACTGGCCGTGGGTCGAGAGGGCGACGTAGACCAGGCCAGGGTTGAGCTGGCCGAGTTGCCGGTAGCCCAGGCCCCACGCGTCCATCTGGCCGGGCCGGAAGGTCTCGACGAGGACGTCGGCCTTCGCCGCGAGGCGGCGCAGGAGGAGGCGGCCTTCGGGGTGCTCGAGGTTCAGCGTGACGTGGTGCTTGTTGCGCCCCTCGACGAGGTAGGCGAGCCCGGTGTCGCGGTGCCGCCGTCCCTCGGGAGAGAAGGCCCGCGCCGGATCGCCTCCGGGCGGCTCGACGCGGACGACCGTCGCGCCGAACTCGGCGAGGATCGAGGACGCGAACAGCCCCGCAAAGTTCGCCTGCGAGCAGTCGAGGACGAGGAGGTCGTCGAGCGCTTCCGGCTTCTCGCGCGCCCGGGCGGGGTCGGTCAGGGCCTTGGCGTATTCCGGCCAGGGAAGGGATCGCTCGGACTCGCCGCTCACGGTCACACCCGCGGCCCGTCGGGCGGGAAGTCGTCGGGCGGCTTGGCGCCGACGCGATCGCCCCAGCGGCCGACGACGCCCTTCTCCTGGAGGGCGCGGATCTCGGAGGGGCTGAGCCCGAGGATCGTCCGGAAGACCTGCTCGTTGTGCCAGCCGACGGGCCGCGCGGCCCAGCGGATCCGGCCCGGCGTCGCCGAGAGCTTCGGCGCCGGTCCCTGCTCCACCATCGGCCCGTAGAGCGGGTCCTCGTATTCCCACGTCGCGCCGCGCGCCCGGAGGTGCGGGTCCGCGTAGCGGTCGGCCGCGCTGGCGGCGCGGGCCGCGGCGAAGCCGTGCTTCTCGGCGAGCGTCTCGACCTCGGCCCGGGAAAGGTCCGCGGCCCACTCGCGCACCCGCGCCAGGATCTGGTCGGCGTGCGCGGGCTCGAGCCGCGCCTCGAGCGTCGCGAAGCGCGGGTCCGCGGCGAGGTCCGGCGCGCCCAGCGCCTGGCAGAGCCCGCGGAACTCGGCGTCGGTGACCGCCGCGACCGCGACGAAGCCGTCCCGGCAGCGGAGGACGTCGGCCGCCCCGAGGGCGCGGTCGCGGTTGCCGGCGGGTCCACGGTTCTCCCCGGTGAGGCCGGCCAGCACCCACGTCCAGTCGAGCGAGCGGATCAGCCCTTCCGACTGCGCGTAGTCGATGAGCTGGCCCTCCCCGGTCCGCCGCCGGTGGTGGAGCGCCACGAGCGCCGCCGTCGCCGACATGAGGGCGCCGAACCAGTCGCCGATGAAGATGCCGCAGGGGATCGGCGGGCGCCCGGGAAACCCCGTGACCCCGATCATGCCGGAGACGGTCTGGGCGACCGCGTCGTAGGAGGCGCGGCCGAGGGCGAACGGCCCGAACTGGCCGAATCCCGAGTTGGCGACGTAGATCAGCCGCGGGTTCAGCGCCGAGAGGTCGCGATAGCCGATCCCCCACCGGTCGAGCGTCCCCGCCCGGAAGTTCTCGACGAGGATGTCGGCGCGCGCGGCGAGCTGCTTGAAGAGCGCCTTCCCCTCCTCCTTGTGGAGGTCGATCGCCACGTGGTACTTGGAGTGGCTCTCGGGGAAGAAGCCGAGCGAGGCGTTCTTCCAGAACGTCCCCCGCGGCGTGACGTAGCGCATGGTGTCGCCGGCCGGCGGCAGCTCGACCTTGATCACCTCGGCGCCGAACTCCCCGAGGAAGTCCGCGGTCGCGGGTCCGAGGACCAGCGTGGTCAGCTCGAGGACGCGGATGCCCTCGAGCGCCTCGGGCTTGTCGAAGATCCGCTTCCGGTCGAACAGCTCGGCGGTCCAGCGGAAGTACTCGTGGGTCTCGGCCATTTGGGTCCCCCCGCACCCCCGACCCCTCCCACCCCTCAGGGAGGAGGGGAGCCGCCTGCTGCCCCGTCGCCGGGGCCGGTGGACACGGGATGTCCCATGCGTGGAGCTCCTCCCGGTCCGGGATGCGGAAACCCTAGCAGACCGCGGCGGGCTCCCGCAACCGGCTCGGTCGGGGCGCCTCAGCGCCCCTTGAAGGCGGCCTTGCGCTTCTCGAGGAAGGCCGCCACGCCCTCCTGCCGGTCCTCCGTGGAGAAGGCCAGCGCGAACGCCTTCGCCTCCAGGGCGAGCCCCTTCGGCAGGTCGAGGTCGTAGCCGTCGTTCATGGCCTCCTTGATCAGACGGAGGGTGAGCGGCGGCTTCGTGAGGAGCTTCTCCGCCAGCGCGCGCGCCTCGGCCATCAGGCGGTCGGGCGGGACGACGCGGTTGACGAGCCCGATCCGGTGAGCCTCCGGGGCGTCCAGCATCTCGCCCAGGTAGTTCACCTCCTTGGCCCGGTGCATCCCGACGAGGCGGGCGAGCCGCTGCGTCCCGCCGGCCCCGGGCAGCACGCCGAGGTTGACCTCGGGCTGGCCGAAGCGCGCCGTCTCGGCGGCGAGGATGAGGTCGCAGCAGTAGGTCAGCTCCGCGCCCCCGCCGAGCGCGAAGCCGTTGACGGCCGCGATCGTGATCTGCGGGAGCGCCTCGAGCCGGCTGTAGAGGCGCTGGATCCGCTGGCCGAAGCTCAGCGCGTCCAGGGTGCTCAGCCCCTGGAACCCGCTGATGTCCGCGCCCGCGACGAACGCGCGCTCGCCGGCCCCCGTGAAGATGACGACCCGCGCGCCGGCGTCGGTCTCCAGCCCGGCCGCCAGCTCGTCCAGCTCGCGGACCATGGTCGCGTTGATCGCGTTGAGCTGCTTCGGGCGGTTCAGGGTGACGGTGACGATCGCCCCATCCCGGTCGACGAGCAGAGTCTCGAATGGCATCGGGCCTCCTTTGGCGTCGTGATCGGCCGCATCCTACCCCGGCGCGTCGCGCACCGCAATCGGGCGCCGCTTGAGGGTGCGGCCCGGACTGGATGTGGCTCGTCAGCGTCTTGGCCACGATGAGGCCCGCAGGGGTCAGCCTGATGCCTGACCTCGGGAGGTCCGTGCAGGGAATGTCCCTATCGGAGCGCATGCGGGGCGGGGGGGGAGGCGGAGGACGCCGCATGGCACGGCCGCCCCCAAGACAGTGCGGCTCTGACCGAAGAACTCCGCGACGTGATGCGCCGCGGTCCAACATGCCGATGAAGCGGACGGGCTTGGCCCGCGGCTTATCGGCAGGGCGTTAGCAGGACCTGGCTCGCGGTAACATGATATCCGTGCTATCATGGCTTCGTGATCCGGTCGTTCGCGGACGAGGGCACGGAGGACGTGTTCAACGGCCGGAACACGAAGGCGGCGCGGCGGAGTTGTCCTCGGGAACTCTGGCGGGTGGCCGGGCGGAGGCTGGAGCAACTCGATTCGGTGGAGCACGTCGAAGAGCTTCGGATCCCGCCTGGAAACCGTATCGAGGCGCTGGTGGGCGACCGGAAGGGCCAGTTCAGTATCCGCATCAACGAGCGCTTCCGGATCTGCTTCCGGTGGACGGACGAGGGCCCGGCTGCAGTCGAGATAGTCGACTACCACTAGCGCGTCGACATGGGAGGTGGCGCATGATTCGGGTACCGACGCATCGGGAGCCGACCCATCCCGGCGAGATGCTCCTTGAGGAGTTCCTCAAGCCCATGGGGCTTTCGCAGCAGCAACTGGCGCGAGCTATTCGCGTGCCTTACCAGCGCGTGAACGAGCTGATCAATCGCCGGCGTGGCATCACGCCAGGCACGGCGCTTCGGCTTGCCAAGTTCTTCGGCAACTCGCCGGGGTTCTGGATGAGTCTTCAGCTTCGGTGGGATCTCTATCGCGCGCAGGCCGAAGAGGCGGCGGTTCTTCGGCGCATCCGTTCGGTGCGTGCGGCCGGATGAGGGCGCGCGAGGCACGGGCCTTCCAACCAGCCCGGCCCGCGGCACTTCCTTGCGGCTCATGCGGAGGCCCTCCCATGTGTGCATTGGGGGGGACACTCTCACTGAACAGTTACGGGAGGACATTTCTATAGACCAACAGCAAAGGTTGGACCGCCGCTTGACGGGGCTCCCGGACGCGGCGAGACTGGGATGGTGCGGAAGTGCCGCCTCGCTCGCGCACTGGCCGTCTTCCTCGTCGCCCTCGCGATGGTGGCCGGCGCGCAGCCAACGTCCCCCACCGGCCGGCTCCTCGACGACCTCCACCCCGATCACCCGCCGGAGGCGTTCCTCCGCGCCCTGGCCGCGGTCGAGAAAGCGGGCGACCGCGCGGCGATCCCCGCGCTGATCGAGCTGCTCCGCTTCGAGCTACCGGTGCCCGGGCAGCTCGTGGTCGGGGTCCTCGAGCGCCTCGCCGGGGAGACGCTCGGCCCGCGGTGGCCGCGCTGGGTCGAGTGGCTCCAGAAGCACCCCGAGGTCGCGCCCCACCCGGAGTTCGTCGGCTGGAAGGGGCGGCTGTACGCGCTGATCGACCCGGAGTTCGCCGACTGGATTCGCCCCGGGATCCCCCATCGCATCCGGATGGAGGAGGTCGTCTGGGGCGGCGTGGCCAAGGACGGGATCCCGGCCCTGATGCACCCGGCCCACATCAAGGCCGGCCAGGCCGCCTATCTCACCGACGACGAGCTCGTCTTCGGGGTCACGCTCCACGGGGAGAGCCGCGCCTACCCCCACCGGATCATGGACTGGCACGAGATGGCGAACGACGTGGTCGGCGGCGTGCCGGTCGCCCTCGCCTACTGAACGCTCTGCGGGTCGGGGACCCTCTTCCAGGCGACCGTCGGGGACACGATCTACACCTTCGGCTCGTCGGGCTTCCTGTTCCGCTCGAACAAGCTGATGTACGACCACCAGACGGGGAGCCTCTGGCACCACATGACCGGAGAGCCCGTCGTCGGCCGGCTGGCGACGAGCGCGATCCGCCTCCGGCTGCTCCCGATCGTCGTGACCACCTGGAAGGAGTGGCGCACCGAGCATCCGGACACGCTCGTCCTCGACATCCGGACCGGGCACCGGCGCGACTACACGCCGGGACGGCCGTACGGCCCCTACTTCGCGAGCCCCGACACGATGTTCCCCGTCTCGCCGCGGAGCGACCGGCTCCGGACCAAGGCGTCCGTGCTCGCCGTGCGAATCGGGGTGGACCGGAAGGCCTACCCGCTCGACGTGCTCCGCCAGGAGCCCGTGATCAACGACCGCGTGGGGGCGACGACCGTCGTGGTCGTCGGGAAGGCCGAGACCCGGACGGCCCGGGCGTACGGGCGCGGGGCGCTCACGTTCCGCCCGGGGCGCCACGCCGGCGAGCTGGTCGAGGCCGCGACCGGGACGGCCTGGCGCGTCGAGGAGGAGCGGCTCGTCCACTCGCGGACCGGCGAGACGCTGCCGCGGCTCCCGGCCCACATCGTCTACTGGTTCGGCTGGCACGCCTTCTACCCGGACGCCGAGGTCTACGGCGTCCCGCGCTGACGAACGGGTGTCGCGCCCCTCAGCCTTCGGTGCCGACGAGCGCCGGCGTGAGCATCCACTCGAGCGCCCACCGCGCCTCGGTGTAGCCGAGGCAGACGAGCGCGCCCGCCGGGATCCTGAGGATCTCGCGGTCCGGGGCGCCGACCAGCAGGAGCGAGGCGAGGCGGCCGAGGTGCGGCAGGTGGCCTACCAGCATGAGCCCGTCGCCCGCCTCGAGCTCGGCCCGCGCCGCGGCCGGGTCGTCGTTCGGGCGCAACCCCCGAGCCTCCCGCACGCCACGGGCGGGGTGGAGGTGCGTCGCGAGGATCTCCGCGCTCTCCCGGGCCCGCACGAACCCCGAGTGGCGGATCTCCGCGACCCGGAGCCCGAGCGCCGCGGCATGGCGGCCCACGCGGCCCACCTCCTCGCGGCCGCGGTCGTCGAGCGGACGCTCCGCGTCCACCGCACCCGGCGCCGCCGGCCGGGCCGAGCCGTGGCGGACGAGGTAGTGCGCGGCCAACCGGCGCTACGCCTCGTACAGCTCGCGCCGCGCGAGGCCGCGCTGGAAGGCGAGGTACCCCTCGCGGGTCATCGGCGGCGTGGCGGTCGCGAGCACGCGGCGCGCCGCCGCGGCGCCGTCTCCGAGCATGTCCACCGCCATCGCAGCCAGCATCTTGGCGGGCCCGACGTAGGCGAGCTCCGGGTCCACGACCTCGAAGTCCGTGGCGTGGTGGTTCCCGCGCGCGCCGCCCATGTAGGGGTGGAGCGCCGGCATGACGTGGCTGATGTCACCCATGTCGGTGGAGCCCGTGCGGTGCCCCACCTGGGCGAACTGCTCGGCGCCCACGAACGCGACCGCGTTCGCCCGGAACGCCTCGGCCATGGTCGCGTCCGAGTAGAGCGGGAGGTAGCCGGGGAGCGTCTCGATCTCGACCTTCGCCCCGAGGGCGAGGGCCCCGGCACGGAGCGCCCGATCCACCTTGGCATTCGCGTCCAGGATCGCCTCGATGGACTTCCCGCGGACGTAGGTTTCGAGGCGAACCTCGGCGGGGATGACGTTCACCTGGGTGCCCCCGTGCGTGATGATCGGGTGGACGCGGATCGTATCCTCGTCGCGGAAGGTCTCGCGGAGGGCGTTGATGGCCATGAGCCCGATCTGCGCCGCGTAGAGCGCGTTGACGCCCTTGTCGGGCGCGCCGCCCGCGTGCGCCGCCTTGCCGAGGTAGCGGATCGTCTTCACGACGCAGCCGTTGTTCGAGGCCGGCACCCCGGCCTTCCCGTCCTCCGGCCGCGACGTGGTGTGGATCATCATCGCGAGGTCCACGTCGTCGAAGTGCCCGAGCCGCAGGAGCTCCGGCTTCCCCCCCAGGAACTCGAGCTTCCCGGCGCGGGCCTGGGCGACGCGCCAGGCGATGTCCCCGTACTCCTCGGCGGGCACGGCGAAGAAGACGAGCCGCCCCGCGAGGTGGTCCATCGCCCCGGCGTCGAGGAGCCCCATCGCCGCGCCGAGGAGCCCGGCGATCTGCGCGTTGTGGCCGCAGGCGTGGGCCGCGCCCGTCTCGGGATCGGCCTCCGGGTGCCCCGCGACGACGAGCCCGTCCAGCTCGCCGAGCAGCGCGAAGGTCGGCCCGCCGCCCGCGCGGCCGGCGACCTCGGCGCGGACGCCTGTCAGCGCGAGGCCGGCCTTCGGCCGGAGGCCCAGCCCGCCGAAGGTCGCCTCGACGAGCTTCGCGGTCCTGACCTCCTTGAAGCCGAGCTCGGGGCGACGCCGGATCTGCTCCCCGATCTCGATGATCTCCGGGGCCCGCCGGTCGATCGCCGCGTAGATCCGCTGCTTCAGCTCGTCTCTCGTCATGTGGAACCTCCCGGTGCCCGTGATGCGTCGCGCTCGTCCCCGAGCAGCATAATCACGGCTACGGCGTTTGTATACCGCCTATCCGTGCAGGAACACGGAGGACACTGCCGTGCGCGGCGAGGCTCTCGAACGCAGAACGTGACGCGGCCGCGGCCGGCTCTCACACCGATGCCGGCCGGACGGAGCCGGGCGCGCCGTTTCACCCCCCGCCGGGCGGACGGCTGCGCAGCAGCCAGGCATGCACCCGCGCGCGGACGTACGCGAGCTTGAACGGCTTCGTGAGGTAGTCCGTGGCACCCGCCGCGAACCCCGCGGCCGTGTCCTCGGCTTCCGCCTGCGCGGTCAGGAACACCACGGGCACCTGACGGAGCTGCGGGTCCGAGTCGGCGCGGAGCGCGCGACAGACCTCAAGCCCGTCGCGGCCTGGCATGTTCCAGTCCAGGAGGAGGAGGTCAGGCCGCTCCGTGCGGGTGATCTCCAGCGCCGTGTCCCCGTCGCCCGCCGACAGGAGACGAAAGCCCTCCGGCCGGAGCGCAACGGCCAGAAGACCGATGATGTCCGGGTCGTCGTCGACGATCAGGATGGTCTTCGTGGCGGGCGGTTCCTGCCTCGCGCTGGTGGCGTCGGCTGGTGGCATCGGTCCGGCGACGACGGCCGCGGCGACCTCGCGCTCGGCCAGTTCGACGACCCGAGCCTCGGCGGCGGCGAAGACGTCGAGCGCGCCGCCGCTGGCGGCGACGCGCCGCTGGCACGCCTCGACGATCCTGTCCAGGGCCTCGTCGCTCCGCAGGGGATCGTGGTGGAACAGCGCCAGCTGCTTCACGCCAGCGGCAAGGGCGAAATCCACCACCAGCTCGGCCGGACTGTGGCCCCACGTCAGCTTCTGGGGGTACTCCTCGAGGGTGTACTGGGCATCGTGGATGACCAGGTCGGCGCCGGTGAGGAACTCGACGTGACGCTGATCCTCCGGGTGAACCCGCGCGGCTGGGGTCTCAGCCCGGACCGGCGGCTGGTGGCGTGAATGCGGCTCGTGGTCGGTCGCGTAGACCACCGTCGCTCCGCCGGCCTCCAGGCGATAGCCCAGCGCCAGGCCGGGGTGGTTGAGGTAGCGCGCGGTGACCCGGACACCGTCCAGGGCGAAGGCCCCTTCGACCAGCTCGTGGTACCGGACCGCAGCGCCGAGCTGGGCAACGGTGATGGGGAAGTACGCGTACTCCATCTGGCCGGCGAGCGTCTCCTGCAACCGCTGCCCCAATCCCTGCGGGGCGTAGACATCCCACTCGTTGCCCTGAACGAACAGCGGCGCGAAGAACGGGAAGCCCTGGATATGGTCCCAGTGAGTGTGGGTGATCAGCAAGTGCCCTCGGAGAGGACGCTCACCCGAGGCGAGGAGGGCGAGCCCCAGCTCGTGGGCTCCGGTGCCGCAATCGAGGACGAGCAGCGTCCCGTCGGCGGCGCGCACCTCGACGCACGACGTGTTGCCACCGTAACAAACGGTCCTCGGCCCTGGCTTGGCCAGCGAGCCACGCGTCCCCCAGAACTGCACGCGCAGCGCCGGCCTATTCATAGACGATCTCCAGGCGCCCAAGGTACGCGTCGAGCTCGGCGATCCCCTTTCGGACCTCCTCGGCGGCCCGGTTCCGCCCCGCCTGGCCGAGGAGTTCGCCGATCTGCGTGATCGCCTCACACCCGTAGCCGGCGCCGCTGCCCTTCATGCGGTGGCCCAGGAGCCGAATCCTCTCGAAGTCGCCCCGCTCGAGCGCCTCGCGCAGCGACCTCACGTCCTGGCGCCGATTCTCCAGGAACTCCGGGATGACGGCTTCGAGCTCGCGGTCCACGCGGATGCGGATCCGTTCCCTCGATTGTGCCTCTACGGGCTCGGCCGCCGGGGCACGCCTTCCGCACAGCTCGGTGATGGTTTGGGTGAGCTGGTGTCTCCGCACCGGTTTGGGAAGGTGCGTAGTACAGCCTGCATCGAGGCTCTTCTCCGCATCCTCCAGGCGCGCGTAGGCCGTGAGCGCGACGATCGGCGCAGGCTCCCGCCCCTGCGTGCGCTCCCACTGGCGGATCGCGCGCGTGGCCGCGTACCCGTCCATGACTGGCATCTCGACGTCCATGAGCACGAGATCGTAATCGCCCGCGATGAACTTCTCGGCGGCGATCTGGCCGTTCTCGGCGACTTCGATCTGACAGCGCGCTCCTTTGAGGTACGACAGCACCAGCACGCGGTTGTCGGCCGAATCCTCCACGAGGAGAATCCGCAGGGGGCGTTGGTCCCCGGGGCCGACAGAGGTCGGCGCGCCCGGGCGCGGCTCCGCCGCCGGCCGCGTGAGGCCTAGCCCGGTGGTGATCGCCGCGAGCAGCTCGGACCGCTTGACCGGCTTCACGAGATACGTCGCGACGCCCAGTTCGCGGCATCGAAGGCTGTCGCGCGTCCGGCCCTCGGACGTGAGCATCATGACCGTCAGGCCGGCCAGGCCCGGGGCGGCCTGGATCGATTCCGCGACCTGGAATCCGTCCATGCCGGGCATGCGGGCGTCGAGTAGGAGCAGTTGATAGGGGACGCGGGCCTCCCGAGCGCGATGGAGCTCGGCCAGTCCCTGGTCACCGCTTTCGGCCTCGGTCACCACGAACCCCCACCCGCCGAGCATCGCGGTCAGGATCAGGCGGTTGGTGGGGTTGTCATCAACCACGAGGACCCTCAGCCCGCGGAGGTCCGGTGGCGGACCCGGCGGGGTCGGCGCCGGTTCTGCCGGTACGCCCAATCGAACCGTGAACGAGAAGGTGCTCCCGCGGCCCACCGTGCTGTCCATCCAGATGCGCCCACCCATCCGCTCCACTAGCCGCTTGGAGATGGTCAGGCCAAGTCCGGTGCCTCCGTACCTCCGCGTCGTGGACGCATCCCCCTGGGCGAAGCTCTCGAAGATCAGGTCTTGCTTCTCGGCCGGGACGCCGATGCCGGTGTCGGAGACCGACACGAGGAGGCTGCCGGACCCGTCGGCCTCGGGGTCGATCCCGACGCGCACCGCCACCTCCCCGTGCTCCGTGAACTTGATGGCGTTGCCGACGAGGTTGACGAGGATCTGACGCAGGCGGGTCGGGTCACCGACCAGCCGGTGCGGCACGTCGGGCATGATCTGGCAGACCAGCTCGAGCCCCTTTTCGTGGGCGCGGATCGCCAGCAGCTCCGTGCTGCGCTCGACCAGCTCGTGGAGCTCGAACTCGATCCGCTCGAGCTCGAGGTGCCCGCCCTCCACCTTGGACAGGTCGAGGATGTCGTTGATCAGGTTCAGGAGCGTGTCGCCGGCTCGGCGGAAGATCTGGACGTACTCGTGCTGGTCGGAATTCAGGGGCGTCTCCGACAGCAGATCGGTCACCCCAACGATCGCGTTGAGCGGTGTGCGGATTTCGTGGCTCATCCCCGCAAGGAAGTCGCTCTTCGCCCGGCTCGCCACTTCGGCCGCTTCCTTGGCCGTTCGCAGCTCGGCAGTCCGCTCGGCGACCAGCCGCTCCAGCTCCACCGAGGTCCGGCGCAGTCGCCCGATGACGAGGGCCAGGCCGCCCAGCCCCAGGACTCCCATCGTCGCAATCAGGAAGAAGGTCTCGCGAAGCCCGGCGTGGGTCTGGGCGATGGCGCGGTCCAGCGGGCGGATGATCTCCAGCACCCCCCTGACGTCCCCGATCCTCCAGTCCGTCTTCGGGCTCTGCGGATGGCTGTGGTGGCAGCTGACGCAGGCCGCCCGCATCCGATCGGCCGTCGCGTACCGAAGCGCCGGACGTCCCGCGAACGCCTCGAAGCGGTAGAATGGCGCGTCCGGGCGTTCTCGCAGGTGACGGAGCGCGTCCCGCTCGAAGGCGTCTCGCGGACCGCCGTCCGCGCGCCACGGGAACGGGTAGTCACTGTAGAGCCGGACCTGCAGGCCGGAGCCCTTGGCGCCGATCCGGCGGCCCAGCTCCATGCTGAAGGTCGCCGGCAGCGGGATGGCTCCCTCGTGGGCCGCGTAGTCGTGCGTGACCGTGATCCCCTGGCCCCGCACTCGCTCCACCACCTCGGCCGTGTAGAGGGTGCGGAGTTCCTCGAGGGACTCGGCCTGGAGGGCCGCGCCCTGGAGAGCGGCGGACTCGATGAGATTCGACGACAGCCGCGAAAGATGCCAAAGGGTCACCGCGACGCCGACGCAGAACATGACGGTGAGCACGAGGATGGTCCGTTCGTGGAGCACCCGGGCGCATCGGCCCAGGGCGTTCACGACCGCCTGACGGGCTCGGAAGGAAGCGGATCGGCTCATCTCAACCCTCCACACGTCGGTTCCGTGCCCCGGGTCTCGCGGAGGGAGGCCCACCGTCGAGCCCGTCGGACGGAGGTGGGTTGTGTGCCGGCGCCCGGAGCTGATCAGATGGTCGTCTCGCCGGGTGGATCGCTGGACGCCGGCGAACCGGTGAGCCAAATGTAGGCGGGCGCGCTGCCGCCGTCAAGGACCACGAGACATGACGATCAGTCACCCGTGTGCGCGACGAGGACAGCGCCTTGACGATCGCGGCGAGCCCCGGCTAGACTGCCTCCATCCCCATGACACGCATCGGCATCCTCTTCGGCCAGGAGCGATCCTTCCCTCGCGCGCTCGTGGCCCGCATCAACGACCTCAAGGCCGACGGGGTCGTGGCCGAGCCGGTCAAGATCGGCGGCGTCAGCCTCGAGACGCCGAAGCGCTACGACCTGATCCTCGACCGCATCAGCCAGGACATCCCGTTCTATCGCGCCGTCCTCAAGAAGGCCGTCGTGGACGGCACGATCGTCGTCAACAACCCCTTCTGGTGGTCCGCCGACGACAAGTTCTTCAACAACATCGTCGCGCGGGGGATCGGGGTGGCGGTACCGAAGACCGTCATCCTGCCCTCGAACCAGCACCCGCCGAACACCACCTCGGAGTCCATGACGAACCTCGTCTACCCCCTGGACTGGGAGGAGGTCTTCGCCCACGTCGGCTTCCCCGCCTACTTCAAGCCGTACTCGGGCGGGGGCTGGAAGAACGTCTTCCGCGTCACGAGCCCCGAGCAGTTCTTCGCCTTCTATCACGCCTCGGGGTACCAGGCGATGATGCTGCAGGAGGAGATCGCCTTCGAGGAGTACTACCGCTGCTACGTGATCGGCCGGAAGCACATCCACCTCATGCGGTACGACCCGCGGCAGCCGCACGAGCACCGGTACGTCAAGGATCCGCCGCCGATCAAGGCCGACCTCGAGACCCGGATGCACGCCGACTGCGTCAAGCTCGCGAATGCGCTCGGCTACGACTTCGACACGATGGAGTTCGCCGTCCGGGACGGCATCCCCTACGCGATCGACTTCCTGAATCCCGCCCCCGACGCCGACCTGGCCTCCGTCGGCCCGGCCAACTTCGAGTGGGTCGTCGAGCACGCGGCGAAGTGGCTCGTCGAGCGCGTGCAGCAGGGGGCCGAGCCCGCGCGGCAGTTCCACTGGCAGGTCTTCCTCTCGGGCGGCGAGGTCCCGGCGCCCGAGCCCCCGCGCCCGGCCGCGGCGAAGGCGAAGGGCGCGGCCCCGCCCCGCGGGCAGCCGCCCCCCGGGCGCGCCACCGCCCCGGCCCGGCGGCGCAAGGCGTAGCCGCCCGCCCGGACGGCCAGGGTCGCCCATGGGAGTCGAGCGGCCGGCCTTTACGCTCGGCGTCGAGGAGGAGTTCCAGCTCGTCGATCCCGAGACGCGGGAGCTGCGCTCCCAGGTCCAGGAGATCCTGGAAGAGGGGCGGCGACTCCTGGCCGAGCGGGTCAAGCCGGAGCTCCACCAGTCCGTCGTCGAGCTGGGGACGGGAATCTGCCAGAACGTCCAGGAGCTGCGCCGGGACGTCACGCAGCTCCGCACCGAGATCATCCGCCTGGCCCACCGCCGGGGGCTCCGCGTGGCGGCGGCCGGGACCCACCCCTTCTCCCACTGGGCGGACCAGCTCATCACCCCGGACCCCCGGTACGCCTCCATCATCGACGAGCTCCAGGCCGTGGCGCGCGCGAACCTCATCTTCGGCCTGCACGTCCACGTGGGGATCAAGGACCGGGACCTCGCCCTGCAGATCATGAACGAGGCGCGCTACCTCCTCCCGCACCTCCTCGCGCTCTCGACCAACTCCCCCTTCTGGCTCGGGCGGAACACGGGGCTCAAGAGCTACCGCACGCGGGTGTTCGAGGCGTTCCCGCGGACCAGCATCCCCGAGACCTTCGAGACGGCCAGCGCGTTCGAGGACTTCGTCCGGATCCTCGTCAAGACCAACTGCATCGACAACGGCAAGAAGATCTGGTGGGACGTGCGCCCGCACGCGTTCTACGACACGCTCGAGTTCCGGATCTGCGACGTGCCGATGCGCGTCGACGAGACCGTGGCGCTCGCGGCCCTCACCCAGGCGATCTGCGCGAAGCTCTACAAGCTGCGGGCCCAGAACCTCGGCTTCCGCATCTACCGGCGCGCGCTCCTCATGGAGAACAAGTGGCGGGCGTGCCGCTGGGGGATCGACGCCAAGCTCATCGACTTCGGCAAGGAGGTCGAGGTGCCGTTCCGGGAGCTGGCGCAGGAGATCCTGGAGTTCGTGGACGACGTCGTGGACGAGCTGGGAAGCCGCAAGGAGGTCGAGTCGATCAACTGGATCCTCGAGCACGGCGCCGGGGCGGACCGCCAGCTCGCCGTCTTCGAGGCCTCCGGGGGCGACCTCCGGGGAGTGGTGGACTTCATCTGCGAGGAGACGGCCCACGGCCTCGACGTTTCCAACCACGCGTAGCGTGACGCGCGGCCGTCAGGCGCTCCACCCATGATCGTCGGCGTCCCGGCGGAGACCTTCCCGGGGGAGCGGCGCGTCGCGCTCGTGCCGACCCTCGTCCCCGCCCTCGCCAAGGCGGGCTGCGAGGTGCTGGTCGAGGCGAACGCCGGCGCGGCCGCGGGCTATCCGGACGCCGCGTACGCGGAGCGGGGCGCCAAGGTCGCCCCTTCGCGCGCCGAGGTCTTCAGCGCGGCTGACGTCGTCTTCCTCCTCCTGGGCTACGGCGCGAACCCCGTCGCCGGCCGCGCCGACCTGGCGCGCTACCGCCCCGGCCAGGCGCTCGTCGGCTTCTTCCGGCCCCTCGGAGCGCCGGAGACCGTCCGGGAGCTCGCGGAGACGGGCGTCATGGCCTTCGCCGTCGAGCTCATGCCGCGGACCACCCGGGCTCAGGCGATGGACGCCCTGTCCGCCATGTCCACGGTCGCGGGCTACAAGGCCGTGCTCGTCGCCGCCGACGTGCTCCCGCGGATGTTCCCAATGCTCATGACCGCGGCGGGGACGGTGACGCCGGCCCGCGTCCTCGTCGTGGGCGCCGGGGTCGCGGGGCTCCAGGCGATCGCGACGGCCAAGCGGCTCGGCGCGGCCGTGTCGGGGTACGACGTCCGCCCCGTGGCGCGCGAGCACGTGCAGAGCCTCGGGGCGAAGTTCGTCGAGCTGCCCCTCGAGGCCCGCGACGCCGAGGACACCGGCGGGTACGCGCGGGCGCAGGACGAGGCGTTCTACCGCCGGCAGCGCGAGCTCCTGGCCCGCGTCGTGGCCGAGAGCGACGTCGTCATCACCACCGCGGCGGTCCCCGGGCGGAAGGCGCCGGTGCTCGTCACGGCGGACATGGTCGCGCGGATGGCGCCGGGCTCGGTGATCGTGGACCTCGCCGCCGAGCGCGGCGGGAACTGCGAGCTGACGCGGCCGGGCGAGACCGTGGTGGCCCACGGCGTGACGATCATCGGCACCGTGAACCTCGCCGGGGCCGTGCCCTACCACGCGAGCCTCATGTACGCGAAGACCGTGACGGCGTTCTTCCTGCACCTCTACAAGGACGGGAAGCTCCACGTGAGCCTGGACGACGAGATCACCCGGGAGACCCTGCTCACGCGCGGTGGGGAGGTCGTCCACCCGAAGGTGCGCGAGGCGCTCGGCCTGCCGGCGACAGCACCCGCGCGGGAGCCCTAGGTGGAAGCGCTCGCACTCACCCTGACCGTGTTCGCCCTCGCGATGTTCGTCGGCTTCGAGGTCATCACGAAGGTGCCGCCGACCCTCCACACGCCGCTCACCTCGGGGTCCAACGCGATCTCGGGGATCACGATCGTCGGGGCCATCCTGTCGGCCGGCCTCCAGCTCACGTGGCTCACCACGGCGCTCGGCTTCGTCGCCGTCGTCTTCGCGATGATCAACGTGGTCGGCGGATACCTCGTCACCCACCGGATGCTCGAGATGTTCAAGCGGAAAGAGTGACGCCCCGTGCGCCAGGGGCTCATCACCCTCGCCTACCTCGTCGCCGCGATCTGCTTCATCCTCGCCCTGAAAGGCCTCGCCCACCCGCGGACCGCGGTCCGCGCCAACCAGCTCGGCGCCCTCGGCATGCTGATCGCCATCGTGGTCACGCTCCTGGACCAGCACATCGTGAGCTACTGGGTGATCCTCGCCGGCATGGCGGTGGGATCGGCCCTGGGCGCCTGGATGGCGCTGACGGTCCGGATGACCGCGATGCCGCAGATGGTGGCCCTCCTCAACGGGTCCGGCGGCGGCGCCTCGACGGTCGTGGCGGCCGCGGTCCTCATGGAGGCGGCCGGCCTCGGCCAGGCCCCCTCGAACCAGGCGACCGTGGCGACGGTGGCGTCGGGGGTGATCGGCGCCGTGACCTTCTGGGGGAGCCTCGTCGCCTGGGCGAAGCTCCAGGAGGTCATGTCGGGGCGCCCGCTCCTCTTCCCGGGCCAGCAGGCGGTCAACGCCGGCCTGCTCCTCGTCGCCCTCGCCCTCGGCGCCTGGCTGGTGGCTCGGCCCGACCTCACGGGGCTCTACTGGGCGATCGTGGCCGTCTCGACCGTCCTCGGCGTGACCAGCGTGATGCGAATCGGCGGGGCGGACATGCCCGTCGTCATCTGCCTCCTGAACTCTTACTCGGGCCTCGCCGCGTGCGCCACCGGGTTCGTCCTCGACAACACGATGCTGATCATCTCGGGCTCGCTCGTCGGCGCCTCCGGCATCATCCTCTCCCAGATCATGTGCCGGGCCATGAACCGCTCGCTCGCCAACGTCCTCTTCGGCGGCGTGGGCGCGGAGGTCGCGACGGGGGCGGCGGCCGACGCGGTCTACGCCGGGCGGATCAAGGCCGCCTCCCCCGACGAGATCGCGATGGTGCTCGAGTCCGCCCGGCGCGTCGTGATCGTGCCGGGCTACGGCATGGCCGTCTCCCAGGCCCAGCACGCGGTCCGCGACCTGGCGCGGGTGCTCGAGGGGCGCGGCGCCGAGGTCGAGTTCGGCGTCCACCCGGTCGCCGGGCGGATGCCCGGCCACATGAACGTGCTCCTCGCCGAGGCCGACATCCCGTACGAGAAGGTCAAGGAGATGGACGACATCAACTCGACGTTCGAGCAGACGGACGTCGCCATCGTCATCGGCGCCAACGACGTCGTGAACCCGCTCGCCCGCACGGACCCGAAGAGCCCGATCGCCGGGATGCCGATCCTCGACGTGGGCAAGGCGAAGACCGTCGTCGTCATCAAGCGGAGCCTCTCCCCGGGCTTCGCGGGTATCCCGAACCCCCTCTTCGCCGCCGAGAACACCCTCATGTACTTCGCCGACGGCCGGAAGGCGATCGTCGACCTGATCCACGCGATGAAGGAGGCCGCCTGACGGTGGCCGGGCGACCCGGCGGTGGTTACCGGAGGAGGGTCGCGAGGGGAACCGTGAAGCCCGGCAGGACGTCCTCGCCGTCGAGAGCCTCGGGCTCCCGCACCAGGCGCGCCGACCCGTCGGGACGGTAGACCGTTGCGGTCACGGCCACGGGGGCGATCACCCAGACCAGGCGGCTCCCGGCCTCCAGGTAGTCCCGGACCTTCTGCTGGACCTCCACGGGGTTGTCGGTCGGCGAGAGCACCTCGACCGCCAGGTCGGGCGCGCCGCGGAGGAAGCCCTGCGGGAGCCGGCCCTCGGGCAGCCTCGTGGCGGAGACGAAGGCGACGTCGGGCGCCCGCACGCGCTCCGGGTCTCCCACGATGGCCAGCACGAAGCCAACGTCTCCCACCAGGACCTCCCCGCCCCCGTGCGCCTCGACGTGCTCGGCCAGGCGTCGATATACCCGTCCGCACACGCGCCCGTGGACTCCTCCGACCGGCGTCATCTCCACCACCTCGCCGTGAACCAGCTCTCGCCGGACATCGCCCGTCCCCATGCGCCAGAGGTCCTCGGCGGTGAGTCGCGTCCGGGTCGCCATGCGTGCCGTCCTCCCTGTCCCCCCTTCACGTTACCACGGTGGACCACCGCGGGCCCCGCGATGCATCTTCTCCCGGCATGGCGCCCAACATTATGTGCTGCCAGACCGTCATCGCGTCCTCTGCTTCCGGTTTGAGGTACCTGAAACCCGTTTCAGTCTCCTCAATCGTGCCGAGACGCATGAGGAGAGATGCGCCGTGACCAAGACGCATGCTGACCAACAGGGAGCCGAGGATGAGCTCAGCCTCGCGGGCTGTGGTGCGTTCGTCGCAGGAATACGCGATGGTCCACGCGTCGGCCGTCTCGGAGGTCGGCTCAAAGAGGTGGCGGACGCCCCGGATAGCAGGATGCGCATAGTCCGAGAGCAGGGCGTAAAGAACGCGCATACTTCGCATCTTGTCCGCCGTAGCAACTGTGAAGAAGCGGTCCAGCGCGTCTATCGCATTCATCACGCTGGTGACTTCGAGCCAAAGAGGGTCCCGCGCGTCCTCTGGGAGGTGCTTTGCTTCCCTTGCGACGGCCATTCCGTAGAGCGTCCTCGGAAGGAGAGTCCTGAGCTTGACCCAAAACTCGGTCTCCGCGGCCTTCTGAAGTTCCTCATTGGCGTAGGCCGCCCACGCTGCAGCCTCGATATGGGACCGCGTGAGCGTCGCAGGCGCAATCACTTCGGAGTGCGCTAGAGAGCGAAGTATCGCGTCTTCGAGAAGCTCCATTCGTGCACGGGACGAATGAGACATGTGACCGACCCATGCGACGAGTAGGTCTGCGTCGATTTGGACCTCCGCTTCACCGCTTGGTCCGAAGGCCAACAGAGTCTTCGGCTCCATGAATTCTGGATAGTCGAAGCCGCGTGTCGCTTGCAGGACCGTCTTCAGGGCAGTCGTCGCCTTCGCGAGCTCCGGAAACATGCGCTCGAGTTGTGCAACTACCTCAACGGCCTGCATTCTGGACCGCATTCCTTCTACTGATGCCTAACGTTCAGGCTTTTATCCGTCGTGCGTGGAGCATGGCGGATAAAATCAGTTGGACTAAACCCCGCGCGCGCATCGCGTACGGGGATTGTATCGTGAGGACGGCGTCGCTAGAAGGGGGAACGGGAGGTGGGGCAGGCGGCCGTCGGGATCCTCGACCCCGGTTCGCTGGGGCGAGCGCACCTGGGGAGGAGGGTCCCGACGGCGTGGGCGAGGCGTCCGCGGGGCCGAGATCGACACGGGCGCAGAGGAGGGGCGGGGCCGCGGGATGCGGGGCAGCGGCGCCGGGCGCGGACTCGGGGTGAGCCACGGCTCATGAGCTGTCCCAGGCGGCGGGCGCGGGGGGCAGCCGCTCGACCGGGTGCAGGAGGCCCTGCTGACAGACGAGACAGCGCTCGATGTCGAGGCCGGTGAGGCGCCGCATGAGGTCGCGAACGGACTCCGGCCGTTCCACCGGCGGCGCCGGCTGCGCCAACAGGGCCCGACACTGCGCGAGCGCCGCCGCCCGACGGCGATTGGCGCGCAAGCCGAAGTGGCGGATGCGGACGAAGCCGTCGGGGACCACGTGGAGCAGGAAGCGGCGCAGAAACTCCTCGGCGTCGAGCTCCATGACCTTCACGCGGTCGCCGTCCGCGTAGTCGCGCCAGCGAGAACGGACGCGGCCCTCGGTGAGGGCGACGAGGCGGTCATTGGAGCAGCCGCTGGGAGAGCGGCACGGAGCGGTCCTGGCCGCCCTTGCCCTGGCTGATGTGGATGGTCAGGCGGTCGGCGTCGAGGTCGGCGACCTTGAGGGCCACGACCTCGCTGACGCGGAGGCCGCCGGCGTAGGTGGTCGCCAGCAAGAGCCGATGCCAGGGGTGGGGGCAGGCGCCCAGGAGACGCCACACCTCCTCCCGGCTGAGGATGTCGGGCAGCTTCTGCGGCTGCTTGGGCGCCGGGACGTGGAACGCCGTCTTCTCGCGCCCGAGCGTCACGTGGGAGAAGAACCGGAACGCATGCGCGGCCTAGGCGCACGTGCTCCACGACCGCTTCCGCGCCTGGAAGAGGTGCGCCAGGTACGCCTGGACCTCGTCGGCGGAGAGCTGGTCGGGCGCCCGGCGGTAGTGGCGGGCCAGGCCCACCACCTGCCGGATGTACGCCTCGTGGGTGCGGGGGGAGAACCCGCGCACGGTCCTGTCGCGGAGCATGCGGGTACGCAGCTCGCTCATGAGCCACCTCCGTCAGGAGAGTTGGGACGGAGGTGATTGTGAGCCAGGCTCAGGCGCGATGTCGGGAACGAAGCGAGTGGGAGACCACGCCGCGCTCGAGCGAGCGCGCGGGCAGCCAGACGAGCGAGATCGACCCTACCGCGTCAGCGGTTTAGTTCAACTCGAGTTCGGCCACAGGATAGGCAGGTCTGCGTATGGGGGCAACCCCGGCGAGGCCACGCCGTCCGTCTCGACGGGCCGAGGAAACCATGCCTGCGTTCACGCTCCGGTGGCTCACAACGATACTCCATACGTCGAGACTCGGCAATGCGGCGCCTTGCACCGCTGAGGAAAGCACGGGGCGGGTCCGCGGAGACGCGGCTCGCGCGGTCGGCCCCGAGCGGGTATCATGGAGCCCATGACGCACGCCTCCGATCTCGCCCCCGGCGCCCGCAACGCCGTCCGGACGTGCCTGCGCGTCGCGCCGGACGAGCGCGTCGTCCTGATCACCGATCGCGAGACCGAGGAGATCGCCGCGAGCCTCGCGGCCGAGGTCCGCGGGGTCGGGGCGCCGCTCGAGCTGCACGTTCTCGAGGCGTACGGCTCTCGGCCGATGTCCGCGATGCCGGCGGCCGCCCTCACCGCGCTCGAGCGCGCCGACGTCTCGATCTATGCGGCCCAGCCGAAGCCGGGCGAGCTCTTGGCGCGCATCGAGATGACCCGTGTCGTCAACCGGCGCCGGATCCGCCACGCCCACATGGTCTCGATCTCCCGCCGCATCATGCTGGAAGGAATGCAGGCCGACTTCGAGCGCGTGGACGCGCTGAGCACCCGCGTCCGGGAGCGCGCCGTCCGCACCCGGCGGATCAGGGCCAAGTCCCGGGCCGGGACGCACGTCGAGGCCACCTTCGACCCCGCGATCCGCTGGCTCAAGACGAGCGGCCTCATTACCCCGGAAAAGTGGGCGAACCTCCCCGGCGGCGAGGTCCTCACCGCGCCGGCCCGGGTGGACGGGGTCTACGTCGTGGACGGGGTGCTCGGCGACTGGCTCTGCGCCCGCTACGGCGACCTCGAGGCGACGCCGCTGACGGTGACGATCGAGAACAGCCGGATCGTGGACGCCCGGTGCGACCGGCGCGACCTCGTCGAGGACTTCCGCGCCTACACGCGGACCCACGAGAACTCGGACCGCGTCGGCGAGTTCGCCATCGGCACCAACATCGCCGTCCGCTCGATCATCGGGAACATCCTCCAGGACGAGAAGATCCCGGGGGTCCACCTCGCCTTCGGGCACCCCTACTCCGAGCACACCGGGGCGTCCTGGTCCTGCCCCACGCACCTCGACGTCGTCGGCCGCCACTTCGACATCTGGATGGACGACGAGCGGATCATGGCCGACGGGGAGTTCCTAATCTAGGCGTGCGAGCCGCCGATCGGGTGGGGCGTGGTTAGAAGCCGAACCAGCCGAACCGTCGGAAGAGCCGCACCGTGACCCCGACGGCGCCCGCGATGACCAGCACGAAGGCGAGCGTCACGATCAGGTAGGGGTTCAGGACGAGCGACCACATCCCGAGGTCCGGCCACGCGATGCCGAGCCGAGCCATGACCCTCAGGGAGCCCAGGAACCCCAGGCCAGCGCCGAGGAACCAGGGGGCACACCGCTGGCGCCAGCCGAGCGCCAGGAGCGTCGCCGCCACGATCAGGATCAGGGCCACGGCCATCGCCACGCCCGCCCCCCTCCGCCCATGATCCCCGAACTCCGCCGCGCCTACAACGCCGCCTTCACCGACGCGAAGTACGCCACCTACCGCCGCCGTCTCGCGGAAGGTGCGGGCTGTCCGGTCGAGTTCCGGGTCGCGGAGTCGCCGATCTTCCTCCCCGCCGAGCTGCGCGAGGCGATGGTCCGCGCGACACACGAGATCCTGGGGCAGCTCATGGCCCCGGGGCACCAGCGCGCCTCGCTCGCGGCGGTCCCGCCCGGGTTCGACGTCCCGGGGTGCGACGCCCACCCGCTCTTCGTCCAGGTGGACTTCGCCGTGACGCGCGAGGGGGACCACCCGGACGGGCGGCTCGTCCCGCGGCTCATCGAGCTCCAGGGTTTCCCCTCCCTCTACGGCTTCCAGCTCTTCCAGGCGCTCGAGCTGCGCAAGCTCGTCCCCGGCGGCGAGCGCCTCGAGTTCCTGCTCTCGAACCTGGACGTCGAGGGCTACCGGCGGGTCGTGGGTGAGGCGATCCGCGGCGGGCACCCGGCGGAGCACGCCGTCCTGCTCGACCTCGATCCGCCGACGCAGAAGACCTACCCCGACTTCGCGATGACGGAGAAGCTCTGGGGCGTCCGCGCGATCTGCCCGACGACCCTCGAGAAGCGCGGGCGCGAGCTCTGGTACCGGCGCGACGGAAACCCGACCCGGATCCTCCGCATCTACAACCGGGTCATCGTGGACGAGCTCGTGGCGAAGAAGGTCGAGCTGCCCTTCCGCTACACGGAGCCGCTCGACGTCGAATGGGCGGGACACCCGAACTGGTACTTCCGCTGGAGCAAGCACGCGCTCCCCTGGCTCCGCCACCCGGCGGTGCCGGAGGCCGTCCTCCTCTCGGACCTCGACCGCCCGCCGGACGACCTCGACCGCTGGGTGCTCAAGCCGCTCTTCTCCTTCGCGGGCACCGGCGTGAAGGTGGACGTGACGCCCGCCGACCTGGACGCGATCCCGGCCGAGTGCCGCCGCCAGACCCTGCTCATGCGGAAGGTCGAGTACGCCCCGGTCATCGACACGGTGGACGGGAACCGCTCGAAGGCCGAGGTGCGCATCATGGTCGTCTGGACGGCCCGCGGGCCGATGCCCGTCACGACGCTCGTCCGGCTCTCGCAGGGGAAGATGATGGGCGTGGACTACAACAAGGACCGGACCTGGGTGGGCGCCTCGACGAGCCTGTGGCCGTGAGGAGCCGGAGGATGCCGAGATGAACATCGCACACGTCCTCGCGCGGAAGGGGACGAAGGTGGTCACCATCCGCCCGGAGCAGGCGATCCGCGAGGCGCTCACCGTGCTCGCCGAGCACAACATCGGCGCGCTGGTCGTTGTGGACGAGGGTTGCAAGTCCCTCGGGATCCTCTCCGAGCGGGACATCGTCCGCGAGGCGGCCCGGAACGAGCGCGTCTTCGCGCGGACGGTCGCCGAGCTGATGACCCGGGACGTCATCGTCGGGGCGCCCGAGGACGACCTGCGCTCGGTGGGGCACACCATGAGCGAGCGGCGCATCCGCCACGTACCGGTCATGGACAAGGGCTGCCTCGTCGGGATCGTCTCCATCGGCGACGTCGTGAAGGCCGAGCGCGACCAGTACAAGGGCGAGGTGGACACGCTGCAGATCCAGCTCATCGAAGACCGGCCGTGACGCGCGCGCCGATCCGAACCCCCGACCGACCGCTGCGCGTCGCGATCATCGGGGCCGGCCCCGCCGGCTACTACGCCGCCGACCACCTCCTGCGGCAGGACGGCCTCACGGTCTCGGTGGACATGTTCGACCGGCTCCCGACGCCGTACGGCCTCGTCCGCTTCGGCGTCGCGCCCGATCATCAGAAGATCAAGACGGTGACGGCGGCCTTCGACAAGGTCGCCGCCCACCCGCGCTTCCGCTTCTACGGGTTCGTCGAGCTGGGCAAGGACCTGGCGCCGGCCGACCTCCGGGAGAACTACCACCAGATCCTCTACGCGACGGGCGCCCAGACCGACCGCCGCATGGGCATCCCCGGCGAGGACCTCCGCGGGAGCCACCCGGCGACGGAGTTCGTGGCCTGGTACAACGGCCATCCCGACTACGTCGACTACCAGTTCGATCTCGAGCAGGAGCGCGTGGCGGTGGTCGGCGTCGGGAACGTGGCGGTGGACGTGGCCCGCGTCCTCTGCCGCTCGGCCGCGGAGCTCGCGACCACGGACATCGCTGACGATGCGCTGGCAGCACTCCGGGGGAGCCGCGTCCGGGAGGTCTACCTCCTCGGGCGGCGCGGGCCCGCCCAGGCCGCGTTCACGAACCCGGAGATCAAGGAGCTCGGCGAGCTGGCCGACGCCGACGTCACGGCCCGGCCGGACGAGGTCGAGCTGGACCCCCTGAGCCGGGCCGAGCTGGAGCGGAGCCCGGACCGCGCGACCACGAAGAAGGTGGAGATCCTCCAGGGCTACGCGCTCCGGAAGCCGCGCGGCAAGCCCCGGACGCTAGTCATCCGCTTGCTGGTCTCTCCCGTGGAGCTCGTCGGCGATGCGACCGGCCGAGTCGTCGCGATCCGTCTCGCGCGCACCGAGCTGTACGCGACGCCCGCCGGGACGCTCCAGGCCTGCCCGACCGACCGCGTCGAGGAGCTGCCCGTCGGCCTCGTCTTCCGCTCCGTCGGGTACCGCGGGGTTCCGCTCCCCGGCGTGCCGTTCCACGACCGGTGGGGCGTCATCCTGAACGAGAAGGGACGCGTGCTCGACCCCGACTCCCCGCAACCCGTGGTCGGCGAGTACGCCGCCGGCTGGATCAAGCGCGGACCGACCGGCGTCATCGGCACGAACAAGCCGGACGCCGCCGAGACCGTGACCGCCATGCTCGAGGATGCGGCGCGCGGGGCCGTCCTCACGCCCGCCCACCCCGAGCCCGCCGCCGCGGAGGCGCTCGTCCGCCAGCGGCAGCCGAACTGCTTCTCCTACGCGGACTGGCTCCGCCTGAACGAGCAGGAGGTCGCCCGCGGACGCGCCGCGGGCCGCCCGCGCGTGAAGTTCACGCGCGTCGAGGAGATGCTCGCCGCCCTCGGGCGGTGAGCGTGCTCGCCCAACGGCTCGCCCGGCCGCGCGCTCTGGTCGCGGCGCTTCGCGCGCGGGCTTCCCCCGCGCAATCCGCACTGGGGGGAGGTCCGGCCTCCCGAGAGGAAGGGGGGCTCGTCACGGCACGTAGTGGCGGATCTGGACCTTCCACCACGGCCAGTCGTGGCCGTAGGGGGCGCCCCAGATGTGCCCCCGGTGCGGGATCCCCTTCGCCTGGAGGATCCCGATGAGCCGCTTCGAGCCCTCCAGGATGTTGTCCGTCTCCCCGGTCACGATGCAGATGTCGAGCCGCGAGAGCCGCTCGGCCCACTCGGGCCCCATGTTCGGGACGTAGGCCGTCGGGCAGTGGAAGTAGGCCGTGTCGTCCCAGTACCCGTCGAGGAAGGCGTGGATGTCGTATTTCCCCGAGAAGCCGACGACCTTGTCCACCACGTCCGGGTGGCGGAAGCCGAAGTTCACGGCGTGGTAGGCGCCGAAGCTCGCCCCGAGGGTCGCCACCTTCGCGCCCCCGGCCCGCCCGCGGAGCCAGGGCAGAACCTCGCCGGAGAGGTATCGATCGTACTGGTCGTGCCGGACGAGCCGCTCGGCGGGGTGGCGGTGCGCGGCGTAGAGGCTCTCCTCGTCCACGCTGTCCACGCACGTGACCTGGATCGCGCCCCCGTCGATCAGGTCGGCGACGGCGCCGATGAGTCCGAAGTCCTCGTATTGATAGAATCGTCCCTGGGAGGTCGGGAACCAGAGCATCGGCCGCCCCGCGTGGCCGAAGTGGAGCAGCTCCATCTTCCGGCCCAGGGTCGGCGAGTCCCAGAAGACGTGTTCGCGCTGCATGGGTCCTCAAGACCTTACAGCAGGCGGGGCATGCCGTCGAGGGCAGAACAGGTGGTGATGACCCGCATCGGGGCACACGGTAGGGTGGTAACGTCGATCGACCGAAGCCACGGAGGGCCGCCATGCCGCTCGCGAACGTCGACGGGGTCAAGCTCTACTACGAGGAAGTCGGCCAGGGCCTGCCGCTCGTGTTCGTCCACGAGTTCGCCGGCGACCACCGCTCCTGGCGGCCCCAGGTCCGGTTCTTCGCCCGCCGCTACCGCACTGTCGCCTACAACGCCCGGGGCTATCCGCCGTCCGCGGTGCCTGAGGACCCGGCCGCGTACTCGCAGGACCGCGCGGTGGACGACATCCGCGGCCTGCTCGACGCCCTGGGGATCCGGAAGGCCCACGTCTGCGGCCTCTCCATGGGCGGCTACGCGACGCTCCACTTCGGCCTGCGCTATCCCGAGCGCGCGCTCTCGCTCGTCGTGGCCGGCGCGGGCTACGGCAGCGTGTCCGGCGACCGCGAGAAGTTCCGGCAGGAGGCCGAGCTGACGGCGAAGCGGCTCGAGACCGAGGGCATGGAGAAGGCGGCCGAGTTCTACGCCCGGGGGCCGGCGCGCGTGCAGTTCATGGACAAGGACCCCCTCGGCTGGCAGGAGTTCCACGAGCAGCTCGCCGGCGGTTCCGCCCGGGGCCGCGCCCTCACCCTGCGCGGCGTCCAGATGACGCGGCCGTCCGTCTTCGAGCTGGGCGACCGCCTGGCACAGTGCGAGGTGCCGACGCTGATCATGACCGGCGACGAGGACGACCCCTGCCTCGAACCGGGGATCTTCATGAAGCGGAAGATGCCGTACTCGGGTCTCGTCGTGCTCCCGAAGTCGGGGCACGCGATCAACCTCGAGGAGCCCGCGCTCTTCAACCGGGCCGTGCTCGACTTCCTCAGCGCCGTGGACGCCGGCCGCTGGACCCGGCGCAACCCGGCCTCCCAGACGGGCTCGGCCATCCTGCCCGTGGGCCCGACGCGCTGACGCGGCACGCAGTCTCTCCCCTCGCAGTTCCAGGGGCCGCGACGCGTGCTGCTCGCCCCGGCCGCTGACCGCGGGTGTCTGGAGTGCCCCAGCCACATGGACCCCTTTCTCGCTGCGCTCGCGAGCGCGATCATGCATGCGGCCTGGAACGCGGCCGCTCGCCTCCGGTCCGATCCGGGTCAGGGCCTGGCGGTCGTCGTCTCTCCTCGTGCTCTACGCGTTCACGCACGGGCCGACGGGACCCATCGCGGCGCTGCGCGAGACGAATGTCCTGTTCGCGACGGCCTTCGCGGCCTGGATCCTCGCCGAGCGGGTCGGGCGCATCGAGTGGCTGTCGGCGGTGATTGCCGTGGCCGGGATCGCGCTCTTGCGGCTGGGCTGAGCGCCTGGCTCAAGCGCGGATACCGGTCGGGCCGGTCGAAGCGGAGAGCCCGGGTGCCGGCGCGCCGAGCTCGCCCCCGTCGTCTGCGCCGATCCCCGGGAGGGTGAGCTCCTCCGCGAGGTGGCAGCGGACGAGGTGGCCCGGTGCCACCTCGCGCAGGGCCGGGGGCTCGGCCCGGCACCGCTCCACCGCGAAGGGGCAGCGCGGGTGGAAGTAGCACCCGGGCGGCGGGCTCGCGGGGTTCGCCACCTCGCCCCGGAGCGCGACATCGCCGCTCGGGAGGCGGGGGTCGGGGACCGGGACGGCGCGCATCAGCGCCGCCGTGTAGGGGTGCCGCGGTCGCGTGAAGATCGCGCCCGCCGCGGCCGTCTCGACGAGCTGGCCCACGTACATCACCGCCACGCGGTCGCTGATGTGCTTGACCACGGAGAGGTCGTGCGCCACGAAGAGGTACGTGAGGTGCAGCCGCCCCTGCAGCTCCAGGAGCAGGTTCAGCACCTGGGCCTGCACCGACACGTCAAGCGCCGAGACCGGCTCGTCGGCCACGACGAGCCGGGGCTGCGTGGCCAGGGCCCGCGCGATGCCGATCCGCTGGCGCTGCCCGCCGCTGAACGCGTGCGGGAACCGGTGCATGTACTCGGGCCTGAGCCCGACGAGGCCCACCAGCTCCTCGACCCGCGCCATGCGCGCCCGGCGGTCCCGCAGCCCGTTGACGAGGAGCGGCTCCCCGATGTTATCGAAGACCGTCATCCTGGGATTCAGCGACCCGAAGGGATCCTGGAAGATCATCTGGATCTGCGGGCGCAGCGGCCTCAGGTCCTTCCGCGACAGGGGCGCCAGGTCCACCACGCGGCCCTCCCGCGTCCGGAAGAGGATCTGGCCGTCCGAGGGGACCATCGCCCGCAGGATGCACCGGGCCGTGGTCGTCTTGCCGCAGCCGCTCTCGCCGACCAGGCCGAGCGTCTCGCCCTCGCGGATCACGAAGCTCACGTCGTCCACGGCGCGGACGTGGCCGACGACGCGCCGGGCAAAGCCCTTCTGGATGGGGAAGAACTTCCGCAGGTTCCGCACCTCCAGGAGTGACGCCGCCGCGGCGCTCGCCGCGTCGGACCTCACGCCCGATCCTCCACGTCGTGGTGGAGAAAGCAGCTCACCGCCTGCTGCTCGCCCACCGCCACGAGGCCGGGGACCCGCCGTGCGCACTTGTCCGGAAGGGCGTCCTGACAGCGCGGGTGGAACGGGCACCCCGGGGGGCGGTTGAACGGGTGCGGGATGGAGCCGCTGATGATCGGCAGCCGCGCGCGGGGCGCCGAGCGGACGCTCGGGATCGAGCGGAGGAGGGCCCGGGTGTAGGGATGCTTCGGCGCGTGGAAGATGGCGTCCACCGGGCCCTGCTCCATGACCCGGCCCAGGTACATCACGACGACGTAGTGCGCGATCTGGGCGATCACGCCGAGGTCGTGCGTGATGAAGATGATGGCGGTCCGGTGCTTCCGCTGGAGCTCCCGCAGCAGGTTCAGCACCTGCGCCTGCGTCGTGACGTCGATCGCCGTCGTGGGCTCGTCGGCGATGAGGAGCCGGGGGCGGCACGACAGCGCCATGGCGATCATCGCGCGCTGGCGAAGCCCGCCCGAGAGCTGCCAGGAGTAGGCGTCCACGCGCTGCTCCGGCATCGAGATCCCGACGTCCCGGAAGAGATCCACGGTCATCTGCCGGGCCTCGCCCCGGCTCACCGGCGGGCCCTCGGGGCGCCAGTGGTGCTGGTGCACCCGGATGGCCTCGATGACCTGGTCGCCGACCGTGTGGACCGGGCTGAACGCCGCCATAGGCTCCTGCGGGATCAGCGCGATCTCCGCGCCGCGGATCGCCCGCATCTCCGGCCCCCGCGGGGGCAAGCGCGCCAGGTCCACGACCGCCTCCCCCCCGGCGTCGCCCTCGGCGCCCCACGACCGGCGGCGGAAGAGGATCTCCCCGGCGACGATGCGGCCCGGCTGCTCGACGATCTGGAGGATCGCCTTCACCGTCACGCTCTTGCCGCAGCCCGACTCCCCCACGATGCCAACGACCTGACCCGGGAAGACGTCGAAGCTCACCCCGTCCACCGCCCGGACGACGCCCTCGTCGAGGAAGAAGTGAGCCTTGAGGTTGCGGACCGAGAGGAGCCGCGCATCCTCGCGCACCGGGGCTGGAGCCCGGTCAGTCATCAGGCCCCCTCACCCTGCCCTCTCCCCCGCTGGGGGCGAGGGAGACCGCTCGCCGTCAGTGACTGTAGGGATCGGCGGCATCCCGGAGCCCGTCCCCGACCAGGTTGAAGGCCAGGACGGCGACGATGACCACGAGCCCGGGGACGAGGAGCCAGGGCGCCAGGGCGAGCGTCTGGAGGTTCTGCGCCTCCTGGAGGAGCACGCCCCAGCTGATCGCCGGCGGCCGGAGGCCCAGCCCGAGGAACGACAGCGACGTCTCGTTGATGATCATCGCGGGGATCGCGAGCGTGCTGGTGGCGATGATGTGGGAGAGGAACGTCGGCACCATGTGCCGCCCGATGATGCGCCTGCGGCTGCAGCCGGCGAGCTCCGCGGCCAGCACGAAGTCCTCCTCCCGGAGCGCGAGGAAGCGGCCGCGGACCTCCCGGCCGAGCGTCGTCCAGCCGACCAGCGAGAGGATGACCGTGATGGCGAAGAAGACCTGCTGCGGCGTCCACTCGCGGGGAAGCGCCGCCGTCAGCGCGAGCCAGATCGGGATCGTGGGCAAGGACTGCAGGAGCTCGATCACGCGCTGGATCACGAGGTCGGGGAGCCCGCCGAAGTAGCCGGAGATCCCGCCGAGGACCACGCCCAGGATCACGGAGAGCGTCACCGCGACCAGCCCGATGGTCATCGAGATCTGGGTCCCGTGCATGAGCCGCGACCACTGGTCGCGCCCGAGCCGGTCTGTCCCCAGGAGGTAGATCCGCTCGCGCGAGTCGTCCGACGGCCCGCCCAGGAGGTGGACGGTCGTCGGAACGAGGCCGAGGACCCGGTAGGGGTAGCCCCGGACGAAGAACCGGACGTGGAGCTTCCGGCTCTCGTCCACCTGCCACTCCATCCGGAGCGTCGTCGGGTTCCGCTTCCCCACCACGGCAGGCGCCCAGGGCCGGAGCCGCCCCTCGTCGAAGAGGTGGAGCCGCTGGACCGGGATGAAGGCCAGGCGCGCGTCGGTGAGCTCGGGATGCTGGGTGCTGAAGACGTCGGGGCAGAGGACGACGGCGTACAGCGCGAGGAGGACGCCGGCGCTCAGGAGGGCGAGGCGATGCTTGCGGAAGCGCCACCAGACGAGCGTCCAGTTCGACGCGACGGAGACCCGTTCCTCGGCCTCGGCGCCCTCCGCCTCGACCGCGAGCGGCGCCAGGGCCGGCGCGGCGGGCTCGGAGCGCTCGGGGTCGGCCGCGCCAGCGGCCACGTCAGGCGTCCTCCACGCTGATGCGCGGGTCGAGCCACGCGAGGAGCACGTCCGACATGAGCGTGCCGACGATCGCGAGGAAGCAGTAGATCAGGAGGATGCTGCCCGCCAGGTACATGTCCTGGTTGATGAGCGCACGGAGGAGGAGCGGCCCGATGTTCGGCAGGTTCATCACGGTCGCGACGATCAGGCTCCCGGAGAAGAGCGCCGGGAGGTACCAGCCGATCGTGCTCACCAGCGGGTTCAGCGCGAGGCGCGCCGGATAGCGGAGCACCAGGCGCCACTCGGAGAGGCCCTTCGCGCGGGCGGTCACGACGTAGGGCTTGTTCAGCTCGTCGAGCAGGTTCGCCCGCATCACCCGCGTGAGCCGCGCCGTGCCGGCGACGCCGAGAACCACCGCCGGCAGCCAGATGTGCTGGAGCAGGTCCACCACCCTGGCCCAGCTCCACGGCGCCTCCACGAACTCGGAGGAGAACAGCCCGGTCACGCCGATGCCGAAGTAGGCGAACGCGACCCACATGAGGACCAGGGCCAGCATGAAGTTGGGGGTCGCGACGCCGATGTAGTTCAGGACCGTGAAGACGTAGTCGAGGAACGAGCGCTGGTGAGTGGCGGAGTAGATCCCGGCCGGGACTGCGACGATCCAGGTGAAGACGAACGACAGGAGCGCGAGCACCACCGTCAGGACCAGCCGCTCCCCGATCAGCTCCGTGTTGGGGCGCTGGTACTCGAGCGAGAGCCCGAGGTTGCCGCGCAGGACGTTGTTCATCCACCGGAGGTACTGGATGTGGAGCGGCTGGTCAAGGCCATACTCGCGCTTGAGGGCCTCAAGCTGCTCGGCCTCGATGGACGAGCCGGATGCCGCGAGGGTCGCCGTGTAGGCGGTCAGGAAGTCGCCCGGCGGGGCCTGGACGAGCGCGAAGACCGCCACGGAGAAGACGAAGAGGAGGAGGGGGAGGAGGACGAGCCGCCGCAGGACGTATCGGGTCATCGGATTACGCCCTCACGGCGATGGGTCTCCTTCCCTTCACTTCCGGCCGGAGCCGCACGGCGCATTCCTGACACTGGACTTGAGGCTAGGCCATTGTCGGAGTCATGCCTTGAGAAGTGCCTCGGTTTCCGGGGTAATCCGTCGCGCTCACCAGGCGTAGACGAGGAAAGCCACGAGTTCCGCCGTGGCTCCGACGAGTGCACAGCCAAAGACCGGATAGAACAAGTAGCCCGCAAGCAGGAACATCGGATTCCAGACGATCGGTACCGCCAAAGCACCGACGAGCACAAACCGAAGGAGGAAATCTCTCACGAGCGACCCGCGCCTGGTCTGTGCTGTGTCGAATGCCGGGGTGAAGCGCTTGCGGAAGACATCAACAAGCACGCCGACGGAGGCCTTGTAGTTCAGCCACAGGACAAACGTCACCCACGCCACAATCAGAAAGGCCGCCGGGGGCAGCAGAGCAGCAAGCATCGCAGTTACCAGAAGGGTGACCAGCGGATGCGTCATCCGTGGGGAAAGCAACCACAGCACAACAAAGGTGATGAGTGACGCGGCAAGCCACGCCCTCGGGTTCCAGAGTGCGAGCAGGTCAATAAGGTGCAAACGCGATGGGCGCCTGAGGTGAGCGGGTCGTGGTTGACTCCGAGGCGAGGTCGGGGCAGACACCGGAGAGGTTGGAGGTCCTTGCTGTGGGCCGCCGAATCTTGCCGAATCGTACTCCCGCCGGCGCTCGGGATCCTTGAGGACTGCATACCCCCCATTCACCTGCTGCATCTTTCGCGTCGCCCACGCCCGCTGAAGATACGTCGCGAATCGGTCTGGGTGATACTTCATCGCCGCGCGTCTGTACGCAGACTTGACCTCGTCGGCGCTCGCGGAGGCGTCCACACCGAGGACATCGTAGTAATCCGCGACACGCTGCGACTGATCGCTCATCCCTCGATCGGCCGGCGGGCCTGGTGATAGAGCCGGACAACCTGAAAGGTATCCGCCGACTTCCGATAGTAGAGCCGATAGGGTGGGATCGGCCAGGTCTGCACTGTGCGCCCGTCGTGGAGGCGGACAATCCGGCCCTCCACTCCGCCGGCAGCGAGCAGTCCAATGATCTCAGCGACGCGAGCCAGGAAGCGGTTGGCTATCTCTGGGCTGTCTACAGCGACCCGGCGATAAGCCTCGCCAATGTCGTCTCGCGCTTGGGGCGAGACGACAATAGTCATCGGTCACCGCTGCTTCTGGTCCCCGCGGAGCTGCCTCACCACATCGGCGAGGGATATTCCCCGACCGGCGTCGAGAGCGTCGAGAGCCGTAGCAATCCCGGCCTCTTCGTCTGCGGTCAGGTTAACCTCGTCGAGGGGCTCGACCACATAGCGCCCAGGTGGGAGACCACGCAGTTGTTCGGGCATCTGGCGGCCGTCCCACTCGATGATCGTCGGGGCCATGGCTTGCTCCTCAGTAGTCCCCCGCTAGCTTACCACTCGTTGCAAGGATACGCCGGGCTTGGGAACGCCCGGCCCCGCGAGCGAAGATGCGGGACCGGGCGCAATGGCACGCGCGGCTACCGGGCGAAGAAGAACTGCTCCGGGCGGGCGTTCCCGGGGCTCCGGAGGGGCCAGTCGTTGCCCAGCGTCGTGGGCACGTTGCGGAGCCGGGTGTTGGCCACGACGACCCCCTGGACCATCGGGGTCAGGCCGATCGTCCCGACCTCGTAGAGGTTGTCCGCCCAGATCCGGAAGATCTCCTGCGCCGCCTTGACCTGCCCGTCGGGGCCGACCGTCCGCGCGGTATCGACGAGCTCGACGATCTTCTTGATCGGCGCCGGCGGCTCCATGCCCTCCTTGCCCTTGGTCTCGTACCACTGTTTGAACAGCGGCCCCGTGGTCAGGATTGGGTGAGTGCGCACGTCCACCTTGGCGTTGCCGGTGAACGGGAAGGCGGTCGTGTCCTCGTTCCACATCTCGGTCTGCAGCTCGTTGGCGTCGCGCATCCTGAAGTGGAGCGCCCGCTCGCGGATCTGCACGACCGTCTTGACCGCGACCGTCTCCCAGTCCTTCGCGATGAGCTGGGCCACGTCCGACCACTCCGCGAAGGCCGGCACGACGGACAGCTCGATCGCCACGGGCTTGCCGTTCGGCAGGAGCCGGATGCCCTGGGCGTCCTTGCGGGTGAGGCCGATGCCGTCGAGCAGCTTGTTGGCTTCGTCCGGCTTGAACTGCGTGTACTTCTTCGCCCACTCGTCCCCGGGGAAGTACGGGTGCCAGGGAGCGGGCACGCCCTGGCGCGGCTCGCCGAGGCCGAGGAACACGGATTCCTTGATCTGGTCGCGGTTGATCGCGTAGGAGAGCGCGATGCGGAACTCCTTCGTCGCGAGGAGGCGGCCGATCTCTGGGTCGGCCTTGTACGACTGGTTGAACGCGACCACCGCGTCCGCGCCGCCGAACGTCGGCCAGGTGATGACGCGATACTTCCCGGCCTTCTCGTTCTCCTTGAAGACCGGGTAGTTCCTCATCTGGATGTGGCGCTCCTGCATGTCCAGCTCGCCGGCGATCGCGGCCAGGTTGAGCGCCTGGATGTCGGCGAAGAACGTGAAGCGGACCTCGTCGATGTAGGGCAACTGGTTCCCGTCCGGGTCCACGCCGACGAAGTAGGGATTCCGCCGCAGGACCAGCACCTGGTCGCTCACCCGGGTCGCAGGCACCCACGCCCCCATCGTCGGGCGCTCCGGGTTCTCGAACGGCGCGTTCCGCGCGGCGAACAGCTCGGCCCAGGTCTTGAAGCCCGCCGCGGCGACGAGCTTGTCGATGTCCTCCTTCTTCGCGTACTTCGGGTGGAACTTCTTGAGGTAGTGCGCGGGGAGGAAGACGGCGTAGGTCCGGTCCCCCCCGTCCTCGTTGGCCAGCGCCGTCAGGAACAGGGTGGCCGGCTGCTTGTAGGTGAAACGGACCGTTTGCGCGTCGACCTTCTCGACCGACGCCGGCGTCCCGTCGGTGTTGCGCATCCACGCCCGCACGACCGCCATCAGGTCCTTGTTCAAAACGACGTCCCTGTACCAGAAGAGGATGTCGTCGGCGGTGAACGGCGCGCCGTCCGACCACCGCGCCCCCTTCCGGAGCTTGATGGTCCACGTCTTGAAGTCCTTCGACGACTCCCAGCCCGCGGCGATCTTGGGCTCGATCTTGGCGCCGTCCGGCGAGAAGCGCACGAGCGCGTCGTACACGACCCGCACGTAGTTGTTGAAGTCGGCGGGCCCGAGGAAGGCGCGCCGCCAGACGCCGCCGTACTGGCCGGTCCGCTCGACGACCGGGACGACCAGCGGGTCCTGGGGGAGCCGCTTCTCCACAGGCGGGAGCTTGCCCGCCTTGACCTGCTCGGCCAGGGTCGGGGCTTCCTTGAACTTCGTGGGGGTCTGGGCCGCGGCGATCGCCGCCGACAGGCCGAGCGCCAGGACGACCACGACGGCCATCGCGCGAGCGTGCCATCCGGTTGGGGTCATGTCGGGATCCTCCTCTTCGGATCGGCGGTGCATCCAAGGTGCCGGGACAGTCCGGCCGGGTCAGGGCGTGCCGGTAGCATGGCGGGGTTGTCGCGGAATTTCAAGGGGGTCGTCCGACGCTGTCCGTGGCCCTCACGGCGGTCGGCGGCGTGCTCTACGCGCAGTACTCGTGGATCTCCGCTGGCCTGCGGAAACCCAGCGACCTGCCGGTGGGCAGTCTCCTAGCCGAAGAGCCGGCCCACCAGCGCGACCTCGCCCATGATCCAGCACCCGAGGCTCACGGAGAGGGCCCCGGTCGCCAGCCGGAGGGAGTCGGCGAGCCACGCGACGCGCGGCAGCGTCACGGCGAATGGGAGCGCGATCGCCAGGCTCACGAGCGCCATGCCGAGCACCGAGCCGGCGCCGAAGAACGCGACGCAGGCGAGCCCGGCCGCGACCGACTGGAACCGGGAGACCACGAGCAGCAGGAGCGCCGCGCTCCCCGCGAGCCCGTGGGCCATCCCCGTGAGCAGCGAGACCACGGCGCTGCGCTCGGCGTGGGCGTGGTCGTGGGCGGGCCCGGCGGCGTGGGCGTGGAAGTGGACGTGGACTGCGTCGTCGTGCGCGTGCGAGTGGGCGTGGACGCGCCGGCGCCGATACCCCGCAAACACCCGGAGCCCGAGCGCCACGAGGAGGCCGCCGATCATGAACTCGAAGGCCGCGGCGAGGCGCTCGGGGATCGCCAGGCGGAGGCCGAGCACGACGACGGCGGCGCCGGCGAGCGCGAGCGTGTGGCCGAGGCCCCACGCGACCCCGAGCCGGGCGGCACGCCGGAGACCGGACGCTCGGCTGAGGATCGTCGAAACCGCGACGACGTGGTCGGCGTCGAGCGCGTGCCCCATGCCGAGGAGGAACCCGAGGGTCAGCGCGGGCAGGAGGTCCGGGCTCATCGCCCCGAGGATAGCCCGCCCGACTGGCCTGGTCAACGCGCGCCCCCGGTGCCGCCCGGCCGCGCCCCGAGCGCATTGACACTGCGTGAGCCCCATGCTATCAGGGGGGCCAGTCCCAGACATCCCTGCCCCGCCAACGGAAGGCAGTCCCCGTTTCGGGAATGCCGCTGAAGGAGGACGCTTCGCCGTCTCGTCGCCCCCGTGGTCGCGGTGGCCCTCATCGCCCTCGCGGCCGGACTCACAGGCGCCCAGGACCTCCGGGGCCCGATCAAGGTCGGGGTCCTCTACGACCTGACCGGGCCCTTCGCGGCGGCGGGCGCGGTCCCCGGCAGCATCGGGACCAAGATCGCCATCGACATGGTGAACGAGAAGGGCGGCGTCCTCGGCAAGTACCGGATCCAGCCCATCGCCGGGGACTCGCAGTCGAAGCCGGACGTTGCCATCAACGAGGCCGAGCGGCTCCTGAGCGTGGAGAAGGTGGACATCCTGCTCGGTATCTACTCGAGCGCCATCGCGGTGCCGCTCGCCGAGAAAGTGGACAAGCAGAACCGGCTCCTCTGGATCACCATTGCCATCGACGACCGCGTCTTCAAGGGGCGCGACCTCAAGTACGCCTTCCGCGCTCAGGTCCCTGGCAGCCAGTTCGGCCAGCTCTCGACCCGCTTCATCGCCGACTACGCCGAGGAGCGCTTCAAGATGAAGCCGCAGGACGTCCGGGGTGCCATCATCTACGAGGACGGCCCGTACGGCAGCGGCGTGGCGGCGTCGGGCGAGGCCGAGATGAAGAAGATCGGGATGAAGATGGTGCTCAAGGAAGGGTACTCGGCCAACGCGCCCGACCTCGCCTCGCTCGTCACGAAGCTCAAGGCGGCCCGGCCGGACGTCCTCTTCCACACCGGCTACAACCCGGACATCACCCTCTTCCTCCGCCAGGCCAAGGAGCTCGGCCTCCGCGTCAAGGCCATCGTCGGCCACGGCGCGGGCTACGGCCAGTACGACAAGCTGCGCGAGGCCTTCCGCGAGGACGTGGACCACATCTTCAACGTGGACCCGGTGGCGTCCCAGCTCCTGGATCCGAAGAACTACAAGCCCGTCGAGCTGGGCAGGCTCCGGGACGAGTTCTTGGCGCGCTACAAGAAGGAGACCGGCGTGGACCAGATCCCGCCGCACGCCAGCATGGGATTCAACCAGACCTGGATCCTGCTGACGGACGTGCTACCGCGGGCCATTCAGAAGCACGGCGGCTGGAGTGCCGACGCGATCCAGAAGGCCGCCCTGGAGACGGACATCCCGGAAGGTGGGACCATCCAGGGCTACGGCGTGAAGTTCGCCGGCCCCGGCCACGAGATGCGGGGGCAGAACCTGCGCGCCTCGCTCGTCGTGATGCAGTACATCGGCGGCAAGACCCAGGTCGTCTACCCGAAGGCCATCGCGACCGCGAGCCCGGTGCTGCCCCTGCCCCCGACTTCCCCGTACGCGGCGCGCTGAGGCCCGGTGCTGTCGATCCAGAACGTCTCGAAGACGTTCGGGGGATTCCGGGCGCTCCAGGGGGTGTCGTTCGAGGTCAGGGAAGGCGAGCTCCTCGGCCTGATCGGGCCCAACGGCTCGGGAAAGACCACCCTCTTCAACTGCATCTCGGGCGCGCTCGGGCCCTCGGGCGGCTCCATCCGCTTCCGGGGTGAGGAGATCGCCGGCCTCACCCCGGACGCGATCTGCCACCGCGGCATCGCCCGCACCTTCCAGATCCCCCGGCCGTTCCGGAAGCTCTCCGTCCGCGAGAACGTGGCCCTGGCCGCCCACTTCGGCCACATGACCCGGGAGCCGGACGCCGCGGCTCGGGCGCGGGCCACGGACGTCCTCCGGCTGGTCGGCCTTCCCACCGACGAGGCGACGCGACCGGGGCTCCTCGGCGCGGCCGGCCTCAAGAAGCTCGAGCTGGCGCGCGCGCTGGCGACCGGCCCCACCCTGCTGCTGGCGGACGAGGCGCTGGGAGGCCTCGATCCGGACGAGATGCGCCAGGCCGCGGAGGCGCTGCGGCGGATCCGTGAGGAGATGGGCATCACGATCATCTGGGTGGAGCACATCATGGCCACGCTGATGCGGGTGGTGGACCGGGTCGTCGTCCTGGACCACGGCGAGAAGATCGCCGAGGGGCCGCCCCGCGAGGTCGCCGCGGACCCCAAGGTGATCGAGGCGTATCTGGGCGAGAAGATCGCGCTTGGCTAGACGCCTGTTCGAGCGCGGGCTTTGCCCGCGCAATCGAGGGGATCGGGTAGCCGGGCCCTGGCGGGCCCGGCTCCCACACCACCGTACGTGCCGTTCGGCATACGGCGGTTCACAAGGCGCGCGCAAGCCTCCGATGCTCATCGAGAAAGCCCACGAGCCCGAGCTGCGTCAGCCAGACGGTCGGGACCGCCCAGTGCATCGCACGGCTCCCCGCCACGGCCCATGGGCCGCGCGAGCCGTACGCCACCGCCGACGCGTGGCCCTGATCCAACCCGCGCCGGCGGAGCTCGCGCAGCCGGGTGCGGGGCGTCTTCCACTGCCGCCACAGCAGGCCGCGCAGTTTCCGACGAAGCCACGCATCCAGCCCCTCGAAACTCGCCGTCACGGTCGCCTGCCGGTAGTACGCGACCCAGCCCCGGATGACCGGGGCCAGGTCGCAGACAGTGTGCCCCAAATGGCGCCCCCGCCCTCGCCGCAGCATCCCCCGGAGCTTGTTCCGCAGTCGGTCCACCGACCGTGGAGCCGGCTTCAGCTTCGGCGCCTGATGCGGAGTCACCGTGTAGCCGAGAAACCGCCGACCCCACGGCCGCGCCACCGCGCTCTTGGCCCGGTTCACCTGCAGCCGGAGCCGCCCCTGAAGAAAACGCTCCAGTGATGCCATCACCCGCTCGCCCGCGGCTGCCGACTTCACGTACACATTGCAGTCGTCAGCGTAGCGGACGAACCGATGCCCCCGGCGCTCCAGCTCCTTGTCCAGCTCGTCCAACAACACGTTGCTGAGCAAGGGCGAGAGCGGCCCGCCTTGCGGCGTGCCCTCCAGCCGGGGCGACACCAGCCCCCCCTCCAGCATCCCGGCCCGCAGATACCGACCGATCAGCCGGAGCACTCGCTTGTCCCTCACCTGCCGTCCCACCCGCGCCATCAGCACGTCGTGGTTCACTCGGTCGAAGAACTGCTCGAGGTCCAGGTCCACCACCCACCGATGCCCCGCCGCGATGTGCCCCTGGGCGCGTATCACCGCGTCCTGCGGCCCTCGCCCCCGCCGAAAGCCGAAGCTCCCGTCGGAAAACGTCGGGTCAAAGATCGGATCGAGGACCTGGAGCAGAGCCTGTTGGATCATCCGGTCCACCACCGTCGGGATGCCCAGCACCCGCCGCCCCTGCCCATCCGGCTTCGCAATCTCGACCCGCCGGACCGGCTGTGGGCGGTAGGTGCCCGCCACCAGCGCCTGCCGCAAGCCCGTCCCGTGCTCCCGGCAGTACGCCCCGAGCTGTTCGACGGTCATCCCGTCGACGCCCGCGGCCCCGCCGTTCTGCACCACGCGCCGGTAGGCTGCCCGCATGTTCTCGCGACGCACCACCTCCTCCATGAGCCCCTGAGCCCCGTCCCCGGCCTGCTCTCCGGACGCCGTGCGCGCTTGACCCGCGGCCCCGGGGACCCGGGCGGTGCCGCCGCCCCCCTCCCCAGCCCGCTCCGGCCTCTCAGCCCTCTTCCCGGGGTCTCTCTCGCGCATGAGCCCTCGGTGCCGGTTCGGCTCCTCGTGTTCGGCCCTTCACCGCCGTGCGCGGCGGCTACTATGGCCTCGGCTGTCTCCTCGCGCCGCTGCTCCGCGTCGCCCGTTCGGGCACAAGCGAGGTCTCCCGGGGTAAGACGCGTGACCGTCGCCCCATCCACCCGCCGCATCTACGCCCCGCCAGTCCGGGTGACTATCGGGCTTCGGGTACCTCCGCCCCCTCGCCCACCGGCGCGGCGCCTCGTATGCGGTTCGTGTCCCTCGGGCCAGGGCTCTGCCTACGGCTGCCTCCCCACGCCGCCTCACGACGGCGCAGTGGCCGGTCGGCTCGGAGTTCCCGTCACCAGGGTCTCCAGAGGACTTGCACCTCCAGGTCACTTCCCGGTCGGCTTTCGCCTTCCGGTTGCAACGCCGATGTCGCTGGCGTTCGCGCCGTGCCCGGCGCACGGAGGTTCGGAAGGGGGGCGAAGCCCCCCTCCGAGTAAGACGGTGCTCGAGGTCGCAGCCGTCACGGCGGGCTACGGGGAGTTCACCGCGCTCTGGGACGTGACCCTCCGGGTGAACGCCGGCGAGGCCGTCGCGGTCGTGGGGCCCAACGGCGCGGGCAAGACGACGCTCATGCGCGTCATCTCCGGTCTCGTCCCGATCCGGGCCGGCGACCTCCGTCTCGATGGCCGCTCCTTCAAGGGGTCGCCGGCCCACCAGATCGTGGCGCGCGGGATCGCCCACGTCCCCGAGGGGCGCCGGATCTTCCCCCGGCTGAGCGTGGAGGAAAACCTCAAGATGGGCGGGTTCCTCCCGACCGCCCGCCGCCACTACGCCGAGACCCTTGGGCGCGTGTACGACCTGTTCCCGGTGCTCGCGGAGCGGCGGCGGCAGCGGGCCGGCACCCTCTCCGGCGGCGAGCAGCAGATGCTGGCCATCGGCCGCGCGCTCATGTCGCGCCCGACGCTCATCCTCCTGGACGAGCCGTCGCTGGGGCTCGCGCCCGTGATGGTGCTGCGGCTGTTCGAGCTGATCCGCCGGGTCCGTCAGGAGGGGTACACCATCCTCATCGTGGAGCAGAACGTCCGGCAGGTCCTGAGCCTGGTGGACCGGGCCTATCTCCTCGAGGTGGGCCGGATCAAGGTGGAGGGCCGGGCCGCCGACCTCGCGGAGCAGGACTTCGTGCGGAAGGCGTACGTGGGGCTCTGATGGATCCGATCCTCGTCGCCGAAGCCGCGGTCAACGGGATCCTGCTCGGCGGCGTCCTGGCGCTCCTCGCCCTCGGGCTCAACCTCATCTTTGGGGTCGTGGACATCGTCTGGATCAACTACGTCGAGCTGGTGATGCTCGGCATGTACGCGGTCTACTGGCTCGTGACCGCCTACGGCTGGCCGCTCCCGCTGGCCGCGCTCGCGTCGGTCGCGCTGGTCGCCGTGCTGGGGGCCCTCGTCCACCTCCTCATCATCGCCCCGATCCTGTCGAGCCCGCCCGTGAACCAGCTCCTCGCCACCGGCGGCCTCCTCTTCTTCCTGCAGTCCTTCGCCACGTTCCTCTGGGCCACCGACCACCGGTCCCTCCGGCTGGCGCTCCCGATCCTCGACGTGTTCGGGATGTTCCTCTCCTTCGCCCGGCTCCTGGCCTTCGCGGTGTCCCTCCTGGCCATGCTGGGCCTCTACCTCTTCCTCACGCGCACCTACATCGGGACCGCCATCCGGGCAGTCTCGCAGGACCGGGAAGCCATGGCGCTCATGGGCGCGGACACGCGCCGGGTCTACCTCGTCACCTCCGGCATCGGCGGCGCCATGGCGGGGCTCGCCGGCGCGCTCCTCATCATCCAGTACTCCGTGCATCCCTACTTCGGCGCCGCCTTCGGGCCGCTCACCTTCATGATCTGCGTGCTCGGCGGCCTGGGGAACATGGTCGGGGCGGTCGTGGCGAGCCTGCTCATAAGCGAGGTGATCTCGGTCGGCGGCATCATCACCTCCACCGAGATGGCCTACGTGGTGGCCTTCGTCATCTTCATCGTCGCCATGTTCGTGCGTCCCGAAGGGATCCTGGGGAGGCGCGAGTGACTCGGCTCGCCGCCCTCCTCGGCCTGGCGCTCCTGGGCCTCTTCCCCTGGCTCCCCCTCGGCCCCGCCCGCCTCTACATCCTGCACGTCGCCGTCCTCATCCTGATCTGGGGGTTCGTCGGCACCGCCTGGGCGCTGATGGGGCGATTCGGCCTGGTCTCGCTCGGCCACGGCGCCTTCCTGGGCCTGGGGGCCTACACGACCACGCTCCTCTGGAACTTCTGGGGCCTCTCGCCGTGGATCGGGACGCCGGTGGCGGTGGCGGGCGCCGTCCTCCTCGCCCTGGTCTTCGGGTATCCGTGCTTCCGCTTCCGGGTCGTGGGGCACTACTTCGCCCTCGTCACGCTGGCCCTCGGCGAGGTCATCCGCCTCCTCATCATCGCCGAGCGGGACTGGACCGGCGGCTCGCTCGGGCTCACCCTCAAGGACGCCGGGACCTTCAACCTCGCGGCCATCCAGTTCGCCGACAAGCGGATCTTCTACTTCGTCGCCCTGGCCGTCTGGCTCGTCGGCCTCGCGGTCTGGTGGCGGGTGGACCGGAGCATGACCCGCTCCGCCCTCGAGGCCATCGGCGAGGACGAGACCGCCGCGGCCTCGGTCGGCATCCCGGTGACGCGCTTCAAGCTCCGGATCACCGTCGTCTCGGCCGCGCTGACCGCCGTGGGCGGGGTCCTCTACGCGCAGTACATGACCTACCTGAACCAGGGCACCCTCGCCGGCATCGGCGTCTCCCTCCAGATCGTCTTCGCCGTCGTCCTGGGCGGCATGTACACGCTCCTCGGGCCCACCGTCGGCACAGCGATCACGATCGCACTGGCCGAGTACCTGCGGGTCGTCTTCGGCGTCAAGCTCCTGGGGATGGCCGACACGATCTACGGCCTCGCCCTGATCCTCATCATCATCTTTCTCCCGGCGGGGCTCTACGGCGGGCTCGCGGCGCTCGCCCAGCGGCGCCCGCGCCCCGCCCGGGCCCTCGCCGGCTAGGCCGGCCTCCCCTGGGTCGCTCCTCCATCCAGAGCAGGCCAGCGCACGCGGAGCCCTCGAGCGCCTCGTCCGCCATCGCGCCGCGCTCCCGGAACGGGACGCCGAGCGCGTCGACCTCCTCCGCCATCCAGCCCGACGCCCCGCAGATCTCGGGAGCGGCGGCCCAGGCCTGAGCCCCTCTGAGACACCGGTGTATCCCTTCGCGGACACCGCACGCCACGCCCGCCCCCTGTGCGGCGTCGCCAAACCGCCGCGCCGCCAGCGAAACTCCTCCGGGTGCCTCGCTCGGCACTGCGCGTGCTCGTCGCGCGGGGTATGCCCCGCTCGTGTCCTGCCCAGGCGACCTACCGCCGCCGCCAGCCGGAGCAGACGGTGCTCTACCGGACGATCGCGGCCCACCTGCCGACCTTCCTCGCGCGGACCGCCGGGGGACGGGACCGGCGGGTGGCCGGCGTTCGTCCGGCGCGAGTTCGAGGCGTACCTCAAGTGTGGCCGGCCGGAGCACGGTCTGTTGCGCGTGCAGTGTGAGCGCTGTGGCGACACCACGGTCGTGGCCTTCAGTTGCAAGGGGCGCGGGTTCTGTCCGTCGTGCGGCGGGCGGCGGATGAGCGGGGTGGCCCGCGCGACGGGGATCGCGTATTCGACGGTCAGGCGCGGACTGAAGGAGCTGGAGTCGGGGGCGAGCGCGGAACCCGGGCGCGTGCGGCGCCCGGGCGGCGGGCGGAAGCGCACCCTGGACAAAGATCCCACCCTGCTCGCCGATCTGGAAGGGTTGGTGGAGCCGACCGCGTCGGGCGATCCGGAGTCGCCCCTGCGCTGGACCTCGAAGAGCGTGCGCCAACTGGCCGCGGCCCTGCAGGGCATGGGCCATGCGGTCAGCCGGCAACTGGTGGCCGAACTCCTGGCCGCCGCGGGCTACAGCCTGCAAGCCAACCGCAAGACCCGGGAGGGGGCGAAGCATCCGGACCGCGACGCCCAGTTCCGCTCCATCAACCAGCAGGTCCGCCGGTTCCAAGCGGCGGCCCAGCCCGTCATTTCCGTCGACACGAAGAAAAAGGAACTGGTAGGGGATTTCAAGGCCCCGGGCGCCCAGTGGCGCCCGAAGGGGCAACCCCAAACCGGTCCGAGTGCATGACTTCATCATTCCTGCAAAGGGCAAGGCCATTCCGTACGGGGTCTACGATCTGACCCGGAACGCCGGGTGGGTCAGCGTGGGGATTGACCACGACACGGCGAGCTTCGCGGCCCGGACGATCCGGCGATGGTGGCAGAAGATGGGCCGCCCCCGCTACGGGCGCGCCCGGTCGCTGCTGATCACCGCGGACGCCGGAGGCAGCAATGGCCCGCGAGTGCGCCTGTGGAAGTGGGCACTGCAACAGCTGGCCAACCGGACCGGCCTGGCGATCACCGTGTGCCACTTCCCGCCCGGCACCAGCAAGTGGAACAAGATCGAGCACCGGCTGTTCTCCTACATCAGCACCAACTGGCGCGGGCAGCCCCTCGTGAGTCTGGCCGTGATCGTCAATCTGATCGGCGCCACGCGCACCGCCGCCGGGCTCCGCGTGCGGTGTGAGCTGGACCGTGGGGCCTACCCGAAAGGGCAAGACGTCTCCGACGCCCAGATGGCCACGCTCCATCTCGTCCCACATGCCTTCCATGGCGACTGGAACTACACGCTCCATCCGGCCCGCAAGCGGTGATTTCGTTCACTTATTTCCTGACGAGTCCTAATGCTCGCGCCGATGGCTGGAGCTGCTTGAACCACAACTCCTCGGCCGGATTGGCCGGATCCCACATGACGGCCACCCGGGCGGCGGTGGGGACCGCTTCCTTGAGCAGCTGTAGGCGTTTGCCGCCCATCTCCTCCACGCCCGCGAACCAGGAAAGCCCCGTGATGTTCCCCCCGGGCCGCGCGAGGCTCGACACAAGCCCACTCTCGACCGGATCCCCGACGCCAACGATGACGATAGGGATCGACGTGGTTGCCTTTTGGGCAGCCAGGGCGGGTGGAGTAGCACCGGCCACTATCAGGTCAACCTTGAGGCGGACCAGCTCCGCCGCGAGGTCGGGGAGTCGCTCGAACTTGCCTTCCGCGTATCGGTACTCGATGGCGATATTCTTTCCCTCGACATGGCCGAGGTCGCGCAGCCCTTGCCTGAAGGGCTCGAGGGCTGGAACTGGGACTGGGCCGCGCGGCAAGAGAACCCCTACTCGGGAGACCTTCCCCGCCTGCTGGGCGTCGGCGGCGAGCGGCGTGGCAAGGATGCCGAGGGCGAGGATGACGAGGAGCACGATGGTCCTGAGCCTCATGTTCACCTCCTCGTCGCGCCCAGTCTCACTCAATCACCTGGTCCGCCCGGATGAGGACGGACTGCGGGATCGTCAGCCCGAGGGCCTTGGCGGTCTTCATATTGATGATCACTGCTGTCCAAATTGGCCGGGAACCGGCGGGGACACCGCGCGATTTGCTGGGGTATTCGACAAGATCGGACCCGGGGCGAGATGA